>ENA-UONT01000245-UONT01000245.1-human-gut-metagenome-genome-assembly--contig:-CS20-NODE-245-length-75330-cov-6.204145_pt1 | contig 75330 bp, 58 predicted proteins | sample MGYA00242459_ERZ724006 | MGnify/ENA metagenome assembly ERZ724006
CTTCCATATTAGGTTCCATTTCCCGTCGCAATAAGTTATGCTTCGTTCGTCATCATCGCGTTTTACATTATATAAAACTTCTCCGTTTTTTATCTCACTTACAATTCTGCCTTTTTTATCGTAAATGAATTCTTGTATATCTTCACTTCCGTCGGGGTGTTTGATTTCTATCTTTTGCGGTTTCCCAAAAGTTTTTCTCTCCATGCTGTCGTAAATTTTTACAATATCCCCGCTATCCTTTTGGGTTATAGATATACCATTATCATTTTTGTAAATGACATCATCCTTATTTGTAAATTTGGATTTGCGTTTTATATACTTATATATATCGGGATCGTCTCTATTGGCTATTTGGTATTCGTACGCGTCTACAAGTTTACTATTTCTATAGGATTCTTCTTTTGCAATAAATCCTGTATCGCTTTCCCAGAAAAATTTTCTGGCTGCGTTATTTTGAGTTATTGTAATTTCGCTTATATTATTGTCGTAAAACTTATACGAAAACTTCTTTAGGCGTTTCGCTTCTGGAAAGTCAGCATATTCGGACAGCAATTTGCCGTATCCTGGAACTTCCATTAACTTAAACCTTATTGTGCGTTTTTTTTCTATAAGATCCATATAAATTACATCATCATTCTCGTATCTGAACGACAAGACAGGCTTATTATTTGAAATGACTTCTTTTAGTTTTCCCTTCTCATATTTAAAGGACAGAACAGTGCCGTTTTCATATCTCGTTTGGGTTAAAATATTTTTCTCATAATAGAATGATTCGCCGCAGCATCCGTATATTAAATATCCGTTACCCTCTTTTTCCAGCTTATGTCCGCTTATTTCGCTGTTGAATCTTTCTTTATTTTTTAAGTCTTGTCTTAAAATTAATTCATCTCTATTGGGCTTTACAAATTTATATGAGTCGTATGAAACTTTTGATATATATGAATCGGTTAGCCCAAACCACCAGCCATAACCAAACATTTTTGACGGAATTCTTCTGTTGCTGTTAAAAATTATAGATACATCTATTTGAATCTCATCGTCTACATTGATATAATCAATAAATTCATATATATCAACCTCGCCGATTCCATTTGTCCCGTCAAAAGAGCGAATATTTAAAGAATTAAAATAAATACTGTATGCAACAGAATGTGTTAAACAAACAAGAAACAAGACGGCAACTCTCAATATTTTCATACTTCTACCTTAGTCTTTTATGAGTATGTTTAATAACATTATAAAATCTAAAAGTAGATTATTTTTAAAGCAATAAGTTATAATTGTAAAGATTAAAAAAGTAGATTCATTTAATCATTATATCTAAGATTAAAAGCATAGTTCATATATTTTATTCAACTGTTTGGAATTCTCCAACGCAGTGTATATTGTATGGGAAATTTTAATCCCAAAAAAACGATATTATTATCTTCACTATCCGGATTTTTTTAAGCATTTCTCCGGATTTTATGTGTCAAATATGCAATATTACGCAAGCAAGCGTATTGCGCATATTCAACTGCGTAAATTAGGCAAATACCACGGGGAATATCAACCCGAAAATATTAAGGCATATGCAGGACGCTAAGGCTGCGGCAATATCGTCGGCAACGCATCCAAGCCCGCCTTCAAAGTCTTGCATTTTATTTATTATAAAAGGTTTTGTGATGTCAAAAAATCTAAAGAATGCGAATCCCAACAATACTCCCCATGCGCTGTATTCAGAATGAAAAACCGGCAGGAAGCAAAACGGTATTGCGCAGAATTCGTCGAGCACAATGCACCCGGGATCGCGCATCTTTAGAAAGCGCTCTGCGGTATCGCATATACCGACGCATATGTATGCGAATATCGCCGCGAAAATTATGTACCTGCCAAGCCCGATTCCGGCAAATAGCGCGGCGTACAGCACTATTCCCGCAGCGCTTCCCCATGTGCCGGGGGCATTTAGAGAGCCAAGCCCCCAAAGGGTGGCAAATCTTGTGGAGAGTTTTTTGGGAAGGGCTGCCGCCCACGGGTAGAGTTTTTTTCTGGCAGAGTCCATATTTTTGCAGAGTTTGAAGGGCTACTCTTTCAATAAATATCCGTAGCGGGTTCCGTAAACTGCGCCGGACCATACGGACAGTATTGTTGAGAGTATGAGTGTAACTATTGCTGAGAAAAAGGCAAATCCGTACAAAATGGAGTTTTCGCATTCAAAGTCTATGTCAAGCGCGCGGGCGCAGATTATCGCCCCGAGCGAGTACATTTGAAATCCCGCCTTGTATTTGCCCATTGTTTCTGCGGCAAGCACTATGCCGCGGCTTGCTGCTATCATTCTTATGCCGCTTACAAAAAATTCGCGCGACATCGAGAGAATTGCGCAAAACAGGGCCAATAATGTCCAGTCTCCGAACATGCCGAGCGCAAAAAGTGTGAGGAACGCGGTTGAAACCATTATTTTATCGCTAAGGGCGTCCATGAATTTCCCGAAGGTCGTGACAAGGTTGTTGCGGCGGGCTATGTAGCCGTCGAACCAGTCTGTAGCGCCCGCCGCGCAGTATATTACGAAGGCGGCTGTCGCGGCGTATTTTAATGGCAGGCACAAGAGCAACGCCGTTAAAAAAGTCAGCAAGACTCTCAGTGCGGTCAAAAAATTCGGAGTATTCATTGTTAAAAAAGTATTGCCACTATTTCGCGTTTAACAAGACTTTTTGAATCGCCTTTTTTAGGCTCGTAAAAAAACTTAATTTAAGCAAATGCAAAATTGTAAAAAAATCGCGGTCTATCCCGGTACGTTTGATCCCGTGACGAACGGGCATCTCGATGTTCTGCACAGGGCGTTGCGCCTGTTTGACGAAGTTGTTGTAGCTGTGGCGCGCAATGCTGGGAAGGGGCCGCTGCTCGACTTCCACACAAGAAAGCGCCTTTTCGAGGAAAATTTGAAGGGAATTAAAAATGTGAGGGTCGAGGCGTTCGACGGCTTGACTGTCGATTTTGTCCGCAATACGGGCGCGAGCGCCATCATACGCGGACTTCGGGCGGTTTCCGACTTCGAGTTTGAATTCCAAATGGCGCAGATGAACCGTCATCTTGACGGCGAAGTCGAGACTATTTTTTTGATGCCATCCCACAAATATTTTTATTTGAGCTCAACGTTGATAAAGCAGGTTGCCTGCTACGATGTCGGGCGCATCGGAGAGTTTGTGCCCCCGAATGTCTTGGAGGCGTTGAGGTCGGTGTTTGCGGGCGACGAGGCGTAATTTTAGAGAATTTTTTCCCGCCGCACCAAACAAAAAAATGTCCCGCGAGCATTGCAGCGGGCGTTTTTTTTGTGAATTGCGCGGAGTGCCCGCGTGTTTCACATCTTGCCATTATATCAATGGAAATGCTGAAATCGTTAAGCCAAATTGTGCTGACTGCCCCTCAGGATTTATAATCCTAAAATAGCTGAAAATTATCGGCGTTTTTTAGGAGGGAATTTTTAAAATATTTACGCTGTTTTTTTACCAGTCCAAGGGTGTCTTTTACGATTTGCTCTTCCAAATCTGAAACGCAGCTGTTGCCACGTTCGAGCCAGTCGATAGTTTCGCGGTATCCTATTGCCGAGCTTGCGGAAGGGTTGTTTTTTATTCCAAGGCCGATTAGGCGCCGCGTTTCTTCTATTAGGCCTGCGCTTATCATTGTGCGGGTGCGAATGCGGACTTTTGGGGCAAGCTCTGAGTCTGGAAGGTCGAGAATGCGCACTTTGCGGAAAATATTGCCCATTGGGCAGGGGAGGGCGGCAAACCTCGCGGAGAGCTCGGCGCAAGTCATTCCCGACGCCATGCAGCGCGCGAGCGCGTTTTTTGCGCGCCGCGGGTTTAAAATATCGACCGTATCCGCGGCGGCAGGGTCTATTTTTAGAAGCGCCTCCTTAAGCGCGCTTGCTCCTCTCTGCTCTATCTCGTCGCAGACGCTTTTTATTTCCGACGGTATCCCGACTCCGTCGGTGACTGCCGCGAACCACGCGCGCAGGTAAAATCCGCTCCCACCGCACACTATGATTTTTTTGCCGCGCGCTGCAATATCTTCAAGGGCTTTTTTTGCGAGCGCAACGTATTCCGAAACGTCGAAATGTTTGTCGCAGTCGCAAACGTCCACAAGGTGGTGTGGAATCTCCGACATTTCTTCCGCCGACGCCTTTGCGCTTCCGATGTCCATGCCCCTGTATATTTGGACGCTGTCGCAGGATATGATTTCGGCGCCCTCCCTCCGCGCGAGCTCCATTGACATGCTCGTTTTCCCCGAGCATGTGACGCCCGTTATAATGAAAACTTCCGTCATTTTTTTGAGTTAATGGCTGCGCAAATTTCGCACATCGTTTCGGGAGTCTTGCATGTATGCGCCTTGCAAAAAGTCCTTCCGTAATATATGAATTGCAAGTGCAGCGCTCCCCATTTTTCTTTTGGAAAGAGTTTTTTTAGGTTTTTTTCGGTTTGCTCGACGCTGCTGCCGTCGGAGAGTTTCCAGCGCTTTGCGAGCCTGTGTATGTGCGTATCGACAGGAAATGCGGGCGTCCCGAAAGCCTGCACCATCATCACCGACGCCGTTTTATGCCCGACGCCCGGCAATGCCTCCAATTCTTCAAAACTGCGCGGTACTTTGCCGGCGTATTTATCCCTTAAAATCTTTGCAGTTTGGAGAATGTTTTTTGCCTTTGAGTTCGATAGCCCGCACGGCTTTATAATCTCCCGTATTTCCGATTCCGAAAGCTTCGCCATTTTTTCGGGGGTATCGGCAACGGCAAAAAGTTTGGGAGTCACCTCGTTTACGCGCTTGTCTGTGCATTGAGCCGAGAGCATTACCGCGGTGAGGAATGTGTAGTCGTCAAGGCTGTCGAGCGGTATTTCCGGGTGGGGAAAGGCCGCTTCGAGCCTCTCCTCCACAAACTTTGCGCGCTGGAGCTTATTCATCAGTCTTCAATGCCTTTGAGAATAAACGAGAACTCGTAGGTTTTTCCCGATTCTACCGTATATTGCTTTTCGGCGAGCCCGCTTTTGCTCCATGAATTTTTCCCGCCGACCCCGGCCGACAGCGCGGAAACTGTGACGACGTTAAAGTTTCTGCGCGGAATCTGGTGGTGGTGGGACGCCTGCTCTATGTCTTCGGGCAAGCACGGATAGGCGGAGAATTCTAAATTCTTGGAGTCGGCAGTTTCTATCAGCAGGGCGGCGTCGGCGTCGGAGCCCGATATTTTTGCGTATCTTACGCCAACTGCGTTTGACGATTCCTGCGGCTCTATATACGGGAAGAACGAGTCCGAGATTTTCGATTTAAACACGGCTTCCCACGCGCCCTCGCGGCGGTCGGAATACGTTTCGTACGGGCCTTCGCCGAACCACTCGCGCTCGTCGAGTTCGCTCGGAACGCGGAATTGCATGCCGATTCTTTGGAGCGGCGGCAGCCCGGCGGCGGGGGATACCTTTGCCGATACCGATATTGAGCCGTCCGGGCGCACTTCGTAGAAGAATGAGGCCTTGGAGCCGCGCGCGGGAATGTCGTATTGCGCCTCGACTTTCAGTATGGATTTTCCGCTTCCGGAAACGTGGTCGGACTTGAATTTTACGAGCCTCATTCTGTCTTCCGCCGTGCGCCATACCGCGAGCTCTTTCGAGAGCTTTGCGCCCATTTCGTTGTTTGTAAAGGGCCGCCTGAGGCTCAGCTTCATCGGCCCGTCAACCAGCAGCTGAGAGTCGAATTTGAATGATTCGAGCCAGCCGGTTTTCCTGTTGAAGCGTACGGTAAAGTTTTCGCCTTCGGCCACTAGAGTCTGGTCGTTTGTGGCGACCTTCATTTCGCCTTTTTCGGACACGGCGGTGCGGGCGTAGCTTCCTTCGAGAGGGAATTGTTCCCATGCTATTTCCGAGTCGGCTTCAATGCCGTTTGAAGTGTCATCGCGCGTTTTGAAGCTCAGGCGCAGGGCGTATTCGCCGCGCTTTGAAAAGTCGCAGTCGGACAGATCTATTTCAACGATTTTTTCGGTTTGCGGCGGGATTGCCGGGAGGTCGAAATCGTCAGAATCCGTTTCGCGGCCGTCGCGCGTGAGCGTCCATGAGGCTTCGATGTTTTCGAGGCCGGTAAAGAAGTTTTCGTTGAATATTTTAACTTTCAATTTTTTGTCGGCAAAACCGCACGGCTTCGCATGTATATTTTGATATACTTTCTTCACTTCCCAAGCCTGTGGCGACGGCTTCCAATCGGGGCGCACGATTCCGTTGAGGCAGAACGAGTAGTCCGTCGGGAAGTCGCCGAAGTCTCCGCCGAAAGCGAAGTATTTGTCATCGCGCGGCTTTTGGGCGAAGTCGGCGAAATCGACCATCGAAAGTTCGCGCGCGCCAGAGGGCAGGGCGGTGAAGAAGTCGCTTCCGATTGCGGCGTCGATTACGCGGAATTTTTTTACGGCGCCGGCGAAGCGGGAGTGGGTTTCCTTGTCGTATTCGGCTATCGACAGGGGCGCGGCGGACGCTGTAAACTGCGCGTCGGCGACATCTTTTGAGGCGGCTTCGCGGCCGTCTATGTATATTTTCATCTTCCCGTTGCCGAAAGTTGCCGCAATCTGGGCGTCCTTGCCCAACAAATCGGTTTTGGCTTCAAGGTTTATCCATTGCTTGCTGTCGAAAACGGAGAACGACACAACCTTTCTGCCGTTAAAGAATTTTAATTCAAACACGCCCGGCTGGCGAACAATGGTTTCCTCGTCAAGCTTCCACGGGGCGCGTTTTGTGTTTTTTGCGCCGCCTTCGTCGTAGGGCGTGCGGGGAACGAATCCTTCGGATGAGATTTCGATTGCCACTGTAAAGGCCTTCGCTGGGGTTCTGAAAAGCCCGGGGAATGCGACGATGGAAGCGTTTTCCATTACGTTCTTTGAGACGGTATCGTTGAATACGGCAATATCCCTTTGCGGGTCGGCGGAGTCGGATACAACAGTGTAAGGCTCCGAATTTTTGTAAATCCCCTGGTCTTTCCAGTCCCAAATAAATCCGCCTTGGAACATCGGTTCCTTGCGTACGAGCTCCCAGTAGTCGGTGAGGCAGCCGCCGCTATTGCCCATTGCGTGGGCGTATTCGCAGATTATGGCGGGCATTCTTTCGGATTCCGGCTTTTCTTTTTGGCGCGCAAGGTGGCGCGAAATATCTTCCGGAGAGGCGTACATGCTTGAATACATATCGACATATTTCTGGCCGTAGTCGCGGTCGAAGTGCAGTACGCGCGAAGGGTCGCGCTTGCGTATCTTTTCCGCAGCCTGCTTAAAGAATTTATTGTCGAGGGTTTCGTTGCAGAGCGACCATATTACGATGCTCGCATGGTTTTTGTCGCGCTCCACCATATTGTTGATTCTATCCCAAAGGGCGGCGCCCCATCCCTCGCCCTCCATAAACGGGGCTTTTTTGCCCATGCTGTCGAGGTCGTGCATTTCGATGTTGGCTTCGTCTATGACATACATGCCAAGCTCGTCGCAAAGTTCGTAGAAGTCGGGGCGGTTGGGATAGTGTGAGGTTCTGATGGCGTTGATGTTGTATTTTTTCATCTCCAAGATGTCGCGCCTTGAGACATCTTTATCGATTGCCTGGGCGAGCTTCGGATGGTGTTCGTGCCGGTTTACGCCTTTGAACAGCACGGGCTTCCCGTTTACGAGAATTTGCCCGTTCTTGCGCTCCACGGTGCGGAAGCCCACTTTAAACGGAGCGTACATTTTTATTCCGGAGGCCGTTTCAAATTCGAGCAGGAAAGTGTAGAGGTTTGGCGTTTCCGCGCTCCACTGCCTGACGCTTGGAACGCTCGGGAAATTCCATTTGCAGACGGCGAATTTTTTTGAATCGAGGCTTTTTGAGGTCTCCGCGACCGACAGGCGTTTTTTACCGTCAAAAAGGAATCCTTTGAGCTTGAAGCCGCGGGGCATATCGGTTGGGTTTTCAACTACGACTTCCGCGTCGAGCTTGCCGTCGCGGTATCCGTTTACGAGCGTCGGCTTTAAAAATACGTCGCGGACGAGTATTTCAGGCGTCCAGTAGAGGTTGACATTGCGGAAAACGCCGGCGAGCCTCCAAAAGTCTTGGTCTTCAAAATAAGAGCCGTCCGAATATTTATATACTTGAAGTGCGATAGTGTTGTTGCCGAATCTCAGGTATTTTGAGAGGTCGAAGACGGCAGGCGTTCTGCTGTCTTGGGAGTAGCCGACTTCCATTCCGTTTACCCAAATCCTAAACGCGCTCGCGACGCCGCCGAACTTTATGAATACCTTTCCGTTGCCCCAGTTTTGCGGGACTTCAAAGTCGCGCCGATAAAGGCCCGTCGGGTTTCTGTTTTCTATTGGGCGGGTAGTGAAGCGCTCTTTGGGCTCGTCCATTACGCGCGGCGGGTTTTTCGCAAACGGGTATGTGATGTTTGTGTAAAGAGCGGTGCCGTGCCCCGACATTTCCCAGTTGGACGGAACTTCTATGTTCCCCCAGTTAGAGTCGTCGAAGTCGGGCTTGAAGAAGTCGGAGGGAACTTGCGAGGGATTACCGTAGAATTTAAATTTCCAAGTTCCGTCGAGCGACATTTCGTACGGCGAATAGCCGCCTTCAAGGGCGCTTTCGGCGGTGGGATAGAATTTCATTGTCGCGGCGGCGGGCTCTTTATTGATTCTAAAAACGGCTTCGTTTTGCCAATCGTCCGTTTTTTTGTCGGCCGCGTTTAACGACGCGGCTGCGATTCCCGCGCACAATAATGTCTTTATAAAGCAATTCATGTCTGGCAGATTATTTTTTGATTTGCGAGTTTCAAGCATAATTCCGCAAGGGGAATTTATGCGCTAAAAAAACCGGGGGCGTTTAGGGCTCCCGGTATAAGTATTTTTAGTGTTGCCTCAAGTTGTGTTGCGCCGTCGGCGGGAAGCTATTGCCCGCGCTTTTGGCGTTCTTTAATCAGCACTTCATTGTACGGGTTTTGGGCGGCCTCCGCCTTTTTTACTTCCGCCTTCTTTTTGTACTGGTCGAGAGCCGACGGGTATTCTTCTGGCGGGAAATATTGCAGACACCACTCGACTTGGTCTTTTATAAGGCCGGCTGTCGCGTTTTGCGGGGTCATATTTATGGGGGAGAATCCGCGCCACGACCATATATCGCCGCTTTGCGGGAGCACTGCCTGTATTTCAAGCGTGGCGTAGGCATCTGCGTTTTGCATTCCAAGCGGCAGCGGCTGCGACGCCTGCATTGATATCGGTTCCGGATTGAAAGATTCCGGTGCGGCAAGCGACAGATTCCATATAGGGCGGAAGATTATCTGGGCGTCGGAGCGGTTCTTTACAATTTGATATTTTTTTGATTTCAGAAATTCTTCGACTGCGAGTTTTGTCTGGGAATTTATTTCGCTTGCATTTACGGCAAACGGAGAGCCGAGGCCGGATGGTTGTTCCACATAAACCTTGTCGAGGTTTGCGAAAGACGCGCCGTCCTTCATTTCTTGGGTAAAGTTTGAGCAACCTGAGACAATGAAAGCCGCAAACGCCAGTATTGGTAAAAATTTTTTCATAATATAGAAGTTTTTCACGATTTATGGATGTATTCAATAAAATAAAGTTCCGAGTCGGCGTTTTGTGTTGAAACTAAGGCTATGTAGGCTTTTATTGGAAAGCGGAGAATTTTTTATGGACAATACCCAGAGATGCATCGACGTCGTATGGACGGCAGTCCGAGAGGAGGCGGCGGAGATAGCCGCGCGCGAGCCTCTGCTTGCGAGGCTTATAGACGAAGTGATACTGTCGCGCCGCGACTTGTTTGAATCTCTCAGCGTGAGGCTTTCGCGCAAGCTCGGCCGGAACGCAATCGGCGAGGGCGACTTGTACACAATATTTATGGACGCATTTTCCGACGACGAAGCAACGCGCCGAAACATAGTTTACGATATAGCCGCGATAAAGTCGCGCGACCCTGCCTGCACGGCGTTTATAAATCCAATTTTGTATTACAAGGGGTTTATGTCGATTTCCTCATACAGGGTTGCGCATTGGCTTTGGGGCAGGGGGCGCAAATCAGCGGCGTACTATATACAGAGCATTTGCAGCGAGATTTTTGGCGTGGATATCCACCCGGCCGCAAAATTTGGCGGGGGAATATTGCTTGACCATGCGACGTCATTTGTGGCGGGGGAAACGAGCGTTGTTGAGGACAATGTGTCGATTCTGCACGAGGTCACTCTTGGCGGGACTGGCAAATCGACCGGCGACCGCCACCCAAAAGTCAAGTCGGGCGTGTTGATAGGCGCTGGCGCAAAGCTAATCGGGAACATAACCATAGGCACGGGTGCCAAAATAGGCGCCGGAAGCGTCGTTATTGACGATGTCCCGCCGCATACGACGGTTGTGGGGGTTCCTGCGCGACCCGTCGTATCTGATATAGAGGCGATTCCCGCAAAGGAAATGAACCAAAAATTTTAATTTTCTATATTGAGATTTAGTATAATATTTTTTTAACTTATTTGAACTGCGAAATATTGCAAAAATCTTTAAATAAAAATAAAGAACGCGAAATTATAAAATTTTCGCGTTTTCTATTTTTAGAATTACAATCTTTTCTTATAATCGCACAATGAGGCAATTTGAGTCAAAAATATACGGAATATGAGCAAAATATGATTGAAGGCAAAAACGGCAAAAATCGCTTTTTTTTTTGAAACGGGCGATTAAAATATTTGACTTTCGATTATTTTCGTTTTAAGAAAAAATAAATTGCTTTATATTATGAATATTAAAAAGAGAAAATTACCCATTACGCTTTCCATTGCCTCTCTAATAATATATGCAGTTTGTGCCGGTGCAGATACATTATACAGGGTGGACGCAGCTACATATTTTAATGCCGCTTCGGGAAATATTGAGGGCACCGGCATTATATGGAATATAGACAGAGATTTTTCAAGCGCGGAAAAATCCAAGTACTCCGACGCATACAACTGGGCGACCAGCTATACGATTAAGGAAGTTAAGGTTCCGTCCGATTCGGGAGAGACGACTTATTATGTGCCCGAATACACATACGCGTCGCCTGTTGTAGTCCCAAATGAAAATACCGATGTATATTTTAAATTTACAGATTTTTCCGGGGGGAGTTCTAGTGTTGGCTACCGCCACCAAATTGCTGGCTCTCCCTCCTTATCGTCCGACATCACCATTAAAAGCTTAACGATAGAAAACGCAAACGACAATTGGCTGATGTTTAAATCATACGGCCACGATATAACGATAAAGGAAGACCTTACATATTCATCTAGAGCAGTGGCGTATATTGGCAGTGATCCTAAAACAGATATATACGTTGGAGGATCTGTAAATATGCACGGCAATGGCACTTCCATGTGGAATGCATTACGAATTGGAAACGATGGGGTAAACTCTATAAAAATAGGCAAAGATATTGTTTTTAAAGGAAATCCCGGGCGCGTGCAGCTGGCAACTGCTGGGGCTGCCACGACATTCGCGACTCCGCAATCTGTCGTATCCGGAATAGTTGATTTTTCGGGATATACTTCGCGTTTGGATTTGGGGCGTTACGGAAAAAATAATGGAGTTGAGCAGTTTTATGCGTTTGGAGGTCTAAGTGGCACACACAGCGGAGCAATGATATCTACGGGAGCAGAAGCGCGCGCGAATGGATTAAATTCCACACTTGTGCTAAAAAATTCCGCCGACGCCGAATTTGCCGGAATGGTCACAAATCCCGTAACGGCAGACGACGACAACGTCAAACCCGCGATAACGACGACTATGAATGTTGTTATGAATGGAAGCGCCAAGCAGGTGTTGTCCGGCGACAATTCATTTAACGGATACATACAGGTTGAGAGCGGCACTCTGGTATTGCGTACAGTTTCCGGAGCTTCGCACGGCAAGCTTACAATTAACGGTGGAAAGATAGGGGCTATAACAAATATGACCGTATCGTCCGCAGAGTGGAATGGGGGCGCAATAAGTTTTATCAATTCGGACGAAGCAAAAGCTAATGAGACGCCCGAGACTATAACTATAGAGGGCGACTTCTTGAAATCCGGAGCTGGGAAAATTATGATGGATTTCAATAATTTTGATACAATCGGTCTCGGTCTCGTAGATAAAGACATATGGTTTGATTTGATATACGTAGACGGAGAAACATTAGGTTTCGCTGACGATGCTAACGACAATTTTTATGCCGCGAATTTGGACACGTATGCGGATTTCCAGTGGATTGCCGGCGAAGACGGACTTGGCAAAGTCTTGCAGGTATCGTTTACATCTGTTCCGGAACCCGCGGAGTTGGCAGTGTTAATAGGTGCGATAGCGCTGTCTATGGCGGTTTTCCGCAGGAGGCGCTAGTAGTTTAGTTAGCAGGGCGGAGGCGCGCCTAAAAAATGCGGAGATTTTTTTCTCCGCTTTTTTTTTGAAATAGATTTATTGAATTGGGCGGATTTTTTTTCTCTCTTTCGCGCGGGATTAGAACACTTGATGTTTATCGCACTATTTTGAGAAAAATCCTAAAATTCTTAGCAAGCGTTTGCACCTTGGGGAACATAAAAAAATACCCGTATTTGCCGCATATAAAATTTATCTTTTCGCATTGCTGCGAAATTTTTTTGAAAATTTTATCATCTATATTTTTTTTAATAAACAAAAAATGACGTAAAAACGAATGTTGGGATTTTTAATATAAATTTATAAAAGAGAGGTTTGTGGGGAACAAAAAACTTTGCGGTTTTACGCCCGTTCAATTTAAAAAATTCTTGGGAATCTATTAGGAATTTTTTACACAAACTAATCGCCTTTTTTAATACTGTCTGAAAAGTGTATTTTTAACTTGCAGGGAATGTCTGTGCGGGCGATTTCCACCCCGTCTGAAAATACCGCAAAACCGGCGCCCTTCCCATAGCGCGAACCGTCTTTGTCCCATAATACGGATATGAGCTTTCCCCTATATGGAATATTGTCCAAGGCAAAATAGTCCCATGAATCGGGCGCGAGAGGCTCTATTAGCAAGTCTCCGCCAAGCTGCGGCTGTATGCCGACAAGTCCGTTTATGATTAGGTCGGCGAAGGTGGAGTGGTTGTAGTCTTTGCCGCGTTCGACAAATTCTTCGTCCCATGTACCGTTTTTCCACTTCTTTAATCTTGTGCGCGAAATCCAGTCTCCGTTAAAGGGATTTATGTTTTCGTCTATCCAAAAGACGGTTTTACCGTCTTCGCGCGTTCTTTTATGGGAGGCAGCGTATGTTTTTAGGGCGTCGAAAAAATCGGATTTATCGAGTATTTTTTGAGGATTGCTTCGTATGAAATTTGCCATTGCGGAAATCGTTATCGACGTAGAGTAGGGCCATACGGGGCCGTTCCATTGGCATTCGTGGCCGACATAGTTTACGCTGAACAGGCGGCTGCGGCGCTCGAGAGTTGTGAGGCCGAACGGGGCTTTGAATCCATTTTCATCTTTAACTTGAAGCCAAGCTTGCGCGTATCGCTGCGGGGCGATATTAAAATACCACGGGGTGTAGCCGTGGAGTTCGCGGTGGGGCGAGAATATGGTGGCGTCTCCGCTTTTGGGGAGAACTTTATAGAATTTGGCGCTCTCGTCCCAGAGCAGAGTATTTATATTGTTTTTTAACATTAGCGCCTCATTGGCATACAGCTCGGATTCTTTCTTATAGCCAAGCATATTGGCAATTTTTGAAAGGGACTCGCATTCGGCATACATGTAGCTATTTATAGTGGCGCGGTATCCTTTCCAAAATGGATGCAGCGAGCCCGAAGCCGATAATTCCATGCCATCGGCGAGATCGGTCGTCCAGAAAAGGCCTTTTGATTTGTCAAAATTGCTCTTGCGCCATGCCGAGTAGTTTTCCTTCAATTTTGGATACAGGCGCTTTATAAATTCAATGTCGCCTGTACTGGCGTAAATTTCGAGTGCGGAGGTTGCAAACCAAGAAGAGTAGGCGCGGGGCTTGCCGGACGAATAGCACCAGAAAGCCGCGTAGTCTTTTGCAATATTTTCGTCGCGCAACCATCGCGCCTCCCTCATATGGTGTGCGCTGGCGCACGATATGGTGTTGTGCTTTCCGGCCCATGAAACGTCGGGCATAAACTCTGTAATGACCCAGCCGTCCGATTCTGTTTTGCGCAAATGTTTTCGGAATGTCCACCAGCGGAAGTAATAGACTTTTTCTATTAATTCGTCCGGACAATCGAAGCGTGGAACATTTTTTAGCATAAATTCCGCTGCTTTCAAATTGGGGATTTTATTCTTATAAAGCTCTGTGTCGTCCAAATTAAACATGCGGACATTTTCTGCGAGCGCGCCGTCCCCCAATTCATATGGAATTACACTTCCGCGCGATATGAGCGCACAGAATATTAAAAATAAAAAGGTGATTATTTTTATTTTCATTACGATAACTTTACGTGTTCAACATAAGTACTGTAAATATTATGTAGTAAAATTGCAAAAACCAAGCACAAACGCATATCCAATTTATTTTCGTCAGCCTTTTGTCGCTGTTTGCGTTCCGCGCCTATTGGGGAAAAATAAATTTACGCAAAAAAAAGGCGGCCCGAAAGCCGCCAAAAAGTCTATTTTATCAATTATTTTTTAGTGAAGAACTCGGTAATCGCAAGGATCATGTAAGAATGTTCTTCGGGAGAGATTTCACCGCTCTTGCGCATTTCGTCAGCCTTTGCAATGGACTTGCTGAGCTCGCCGAACGGGTCGTTGCCAACTGAGTCGGGGAGGAAAGCCGGCTTGAGGCTTTGGTCTATGCAGGAGGGTTCAAAAGTCTTGTAATAGCCTGCGTCAACGAGGGGGCCGAATTTTACAATCGGATTTTCCTTAACAGTTGCGACATTCATATTGACATCCTTATAGCCCTTTTTGACGAGCTTGATATCGTAAACCCCATTTGTTTGTAGGCTGATAGTTGTGGGTGTCTGCCCCACGAGTTCATTATTTACAAAAACATTAGCGCCTTCGGGCATCGAAGAAACCGCGACATCTTCGGTGAAGGTGCATGCGGAGAGGATAACTGCAAGTACAGGGGTTAAAAGTAGTTTTTTCATATCAATTATTTTAAGTGTCGAATTGAACTGTTGTTGGTTATAGGCTGTCAGTGTTTTTATAAAAAGTCAAGTATTTTGATTCTTTTTTTGGGAATAATTTTAGTTTTTTTTTTAGAGCTTGGAGAGTTCCCTCGAACGCTCTTGGGCTGCTTTGAGCGCATCGGAAACAGTTTTGCGGAACCCGCTTTTCTCGAATACATCGAGAGCTGCGAGAGTCGTTCCGCCGGGGCTTGAAACGGCAATCCTCAGCTCGTCGGCGCTAAGCGGAGATTTGCACAGTAGCATTGCCGAGCCAAGCAGCGTCTTATCGGTGAGTTTTTTCGCTTCCTCTTCAGTAAAGCCGATATTCTTTGCGCCTTCGATTAGCGCTGCCGCAAACTCAAAAAGGTATCCCGGGCCGCTTCCGGACAGGGCTGTCACCGCATCGAGCTTATTTTCGTCGGTCTGCATGTATTCACCGATGGAGCCGAGGACTGTTTCCACCGCTTTTAGCTCTTTGTCGGAAAGCTCGGATTCGGGCGCGAAGCAGGATATTCCTTGCGATATTTGCGCCGGCATATTCGGCATTACCCTGACTATTTTACCTACGTGCGAGAAACATTCGCGCAGGCGCGCAATTGTTGTTCCCGCAAGGATTGAAATCAAGAGGCTTGCGCGCGCTCCCGCCGCCGCTTCGGCGACTTGCGCGAGCTGCTGCGGTTTGCAGGCTGCGACTATAATTTCCGCCGAAGACAGCAGTTCTTCTATATTCTTAGCGAGCGAAATCCCCGTTTGTTCGGATAGATTTTTGCCGGTGTCGTCGTTGCCGCAGGCGCAAATTATTTCGCACGGCTTTACGGCTCCCGATGATATCATTCCGCGAACTATGGCGCCCGCCATTTTGCCGGCGCCTATAAACCCAAATTTTTTCATAAAATAGGCAGTAAACAATCTTGAATGTTTTAGTCAAGAATCGATTGTAGTTGCGCTCTGAAAACGATAGAAAGTTTTATGTAGCGTAAGTGGAGAAGAAAACTTTTTGTCTTGGGGCACAATCCACACAGTTTCAAGCGGGGGCGTATTGGCAGAGGTTTTTCCAAAAAAAATATGAAATGCGGGCTTTTTTTTTAATCATGAGAACTTTTTTTCCCAAAATAGCCTGCGAAATGCTTTACAATGCCCGGCAGACCAGGCAATAGCAAGCCGCTGCTTACTCATTTTGGCAGGGAAACAAACGATTGAAAAAACGGCGTCCGGCGCAAGGTGGCTGGATATTAATAGTCAAATATAGAAAGATATTTGCGCAGGGCGGGGATAGGCTGGGCCTATTTGGCAAATATTAATAAACGCCTATGTTTTTGCGATGCACTCTATGGGGGCTTGGAAGATAAATGTTTTTGCGTAATCACAAAAATGCGCCCGCATACAATTTGCGGGCGCGGATTTATATCAAAAAATCTTTGTTCTGAAAGTTTCTTAGGGCAAATTAGAGCATTCCCAGCGCAAAGTCGCGCGCGATTGCAGCGAGGAACTTTGCGGCGCGGTTATTCGCCTCTATTATATTAGGGGCAATTTTTGCGATTTCCCCGATTTTCACATCGGAGAGCTTCATTTCCTCCAGATCCGCCTCGGACACCTCGGACGTTCCGCATAGAATCCATATGTGCTTTTTATGCTTTTCAGCCATTTGTGCGAGCAGATACGGCCCTTTGCCTTGCGAGTCGGTCTTGTCGAACTTGCCTTCGCCTGTCACGAGCACATTGCACTCTTTCACAAACTTGTCGAGGTTTGCGTATTCGGCGAAGAGTTCAAACCCGCTGACTCTCTTTGCTCCGAGGAAGTTTATAAGCCCGTATCCGCAGCCTCCCGCCGAGCCTGAGCCGGGGGATTCGTGCAGGCTTTTGCCGAGGCATTTTTGGGAAATCTCAGTAAGGCGCTTCATATTTGCTTCGAGCTCTTTTATTTCGGAGTCGTTTGCGCCCTTTTGGCGCGCGAATTGCAGCGCCGCGCCGTGTTCGCCAAGAAGCGGAATATCCACATCTGTTGCGGCTATGAAGCGCGCGGGTATGGGCTTTCCCGGCGGGACTATTTCTGCGAGTTTTGCAAGTCCCCTTCCGTTGGGTTCTATCGGCTGGCCCTTTTCGTCTAAAAATTTAAATCCAAGCGGTATTAGGAGGCCGATTCCCCCATCGTTTGTCGCGCTTCCGCCGACGCCTACGATTATCGTTTTATAGCCACGTTCCACGAGCTTTGCAAGAATGTTTCCGGAGCCGATATTTGTAAGAGTTGCGGGGTTGCGGTCGGATTCCGATATGAGGTTAATTCCCGAGGCTTCGGTGAGCCCCACAAGAGCCGTTTCGTCGTCGAGCAATGCGCATTTGGCTGTCAATGTTTGGCCGGTGGGGTCTATTGTTTTGAGCCTTATTACTTTTGCGCCTTTTTTAACTTTTGCGACGGTATCGACAAAGCTGTCGCCGCCGTCAGTCAGCGAAAATTCGGTAATTGTCGCGTTTGGGATAGCGGAGGATATCCCCATTTTTATTGCATGCGATGCTTGCGCCGCGGATAGAGATCCGCGAAATTTATCGGGGGCGACCAAGAAATTTAAAGGTTTTTTCATAGATTCCTTTATGTGCAAAGACTACATTTTATTATTTTTAACTCTAAAGAAAAACTAACAAAACACAATATTTTTTTTTAGCTAAATTTTCTTTGATTGCTTGGGATTTCTTTTTGTTTCAAAGAAAATCAAAAAAAACTTGAAAATAAAACAAAATAAAACAAATATATGTTTCATATGGCATCAAGTTATAATACTGCAAAACAGATATACGCCGATTTTGGTGTGGACACCGAAAAGGCGATGGAGGTACTCGACAAAATACCGCTTTCAATGCACTGCTGGCAGGGCGACGACGTCGGCGGATTTGAGACTCCCGACGCGACATTGGGTTGCGGGGGCATACAGGCGACCGGAAATTTTCCCGGCAAGGCCCGCAGCGTGGACGAGCTAAGAGCCGATATAGACGAAGCACTAAAATATATCCCCGGCAAGACGCGCATAAACCTGCATGCCATATACGGCGAATTTTTCGGAAAGAAAGTTGACCGCGACGAAATTTCCTTCGACAACTTTAAGGGCTGGACGGATTGGTGCAAAGACCGCAAAATGGGAATCGATTTCAACCCGACATTTTTCTCGCACCCGCTTGCGGCGGACGGCTTTACGCTCTCAAGCGCCGACAAGTCTGTCCGCAAATTCTGGATAGCCCACGCGATTGCCTGCCGCAAAATAGCGGAAAAAATAGGCAAGGCTTTGTCCGACACCGTCATAACGAACTTCTGGATGCCGGACGGAATGAAGGATTTCCCCGCCGACAGGCTCTCACCCCGCGAGCGCATGGCGGCATCTCTCGATGAAATATTTTCAGTAAAAATATCAAAAAAATACGCGCGCGACGCCGTTGAGAGCAAGCTTTTCGGCATAGGCAGCGAAAGCTACGTCGTGGGCTCACACGAATTTTTCATGGGCTATGCGGTCAAAAACGGCCTGATACTCACTCTTGATTCGGGGCACTTCCACCCGACTGAAACAATCGCCGATAAAATTTCATCAATGCTGATGTTCGTGCCGGAACTGCTGCTGCACGTATCGCGCGGAGTCCGCTGGGACAGCGACCATGTCGTAGTCTCGGACGACCCGACTGTTGCGGCAATGCGCGAAGTCGTCCGCTGCGGTGGCCTTTCGAGAGTCCACATAGGCATGGACTTCTTCGATGCGAGCATAAATAGAATCTTTGCCTGGGCGATTGGCATGAGGGCGGCGCGCAAGAGCCTGCTTTTGGCGCTTCTCGACCCGCTCGCAATGTTGCGCTCGGCGGAAAATTCCGGAGATTACGGAAGGCGCTTGGCGCTTGTCGAGGAGTCGCAAAATCTGCCGTCCGGCGACGTCTGGGCGGAATACTGCAAGCGCGCGGGCGTTCCGTGCGGAATAAAAATGCTCGACTCCGTTAAAAAGTACGAGCGCGGCGTAATCATGAAGCGTAAATAAAAATGAATCCATTGCTCGGTGTTTTTCTCCACGGGATAGGCGGCTTCGCGTCGGCGTCGTTTTACGTCCCGATTAAGTTCGTAAAAAAATGGCGTTGGGAAGTCGCGTGGATTGCAATGGGAATTGTCGCGTGGCTCCTGACCCCAATGATAGTTGCCACGATAACGATGCCGTCATGGCCGCAGGCTATTGCGCAGACAGATAGTCACATACTTCTGCTCACTGCCCTATTTGGCGGAATGTGGGGCTTCGGGAACGTAGCGTACGGGCTTACTATGCGGTATCTCGGGCTGGGGCTCGGGGTTGCAGTCGCGCTCGGAACATGCGCGATTTTCGGGACGCTCATTCCGCCGATTGTCTCGGGAACTTTTCTCGATATTTTTACCACGACCGGAGGGTTAATCGTTATGACCGGTGTGGTAATAGGCGTCTTGGGAATAATCATAAACGGGCTCGCGGGGGTGATGAAGGAGCGCGAGTGCGCGCGCGTGGATTCTCTTCCGGAGTTCAATCTTAAAAAGGGGCTTGCAGTTGCGATATTTTGCGGGTTGTTTAGCGCGGGATTTTCGTTTTCCCTTTCAATCGGCTCTCCGATTGCGGAGGTTGCAAAATCCATTGCTGTGGATACTGGCGCGCTCGCTCCCGACTCCGCCGACTTTTTTAAGAACAATGCTGTGCTTGTCGTGACCCTTTGGGGAGGCTTTATAAGCAATCTTTTAATTTGCGGCTACATGCTCGTAAAGAATAAAAGCGCTGTTGATATAGTGTCGGCAGGGGCGCGCTTGGGGATTGCCAATTTTATTCTTTGCGCTATGGCGGGCGTTTGTTGGTACGGACAATTTTTCTTTTACGGAATGGGAACCACGCAGCTTGGGAAGGAGTACGACTTTTCAAGCTGGTCGCTGCACATGTCTTTTATAATAATATTTGCGGCGTTGTGGGCTCTTGCATTGCGCGAATGGAAGGGCACGAGCGCGCTTACAAAAACCGTTTTGTGGCTCGGGATACTTGTGTTGATAGCGTCCACATTTGTGATTGGGCTAGGCAACAGCGTATAGGGGGTGTCGCCGCTCTTAGCGCTCAGGAGCGTGGCTTGCGGAATTAAATGGTTTCCATTTTTTAAAAAAGGTTGCGTTCGTCGCTCTCCGCAATCAGGCGTTGCTCGGAGCGCTTGCGGGGGAGGGCGGTAAAGCTTAAAAAAACTGTCTTGTATTTTGCGGCGCGCTTTATGGCGCGCCTATTTTTTTAGAAAGCGCGCTGGGCAAATTGCAGTTCTAAAAAATTTAGCGAAGCGATAAAGAAAGGTTCTAAGAGTTGCATTTTTAAAATTTTTTGCGCAGGGCAAACCGAGCGTGGAAAAAAGGGAAACCCGACAAAGTATGCCACGCTTCTCTTAGAATCCGCTTTATATCTTAAACGCGCGAGGTTTGCGGTGCTCTGGGAAAATAAGTGGCTTTTTATGGGCTTTCTTATAAAAATGACGGTAAAGATTTTTTATTTATTCAATGTAAGACTCGCCAATATAAAATCTCGTATTTTGGTACGCAATTTCAATTCCGCTTTACTGTTTTTATATCCTGCCGCTATGTTTTTATTTAAAATTTCTAATTTAAAAAGGGCGCGGGCGGAGTTTTTCACTCAAATCCGAATTGATAAAAAAGGTGAAAAAATGCCTTGAAAATATGGGGAACTTGAATTGCCGTGAGATTGCTTTTTGAACAATCAAGGAAAGGTATGTCGCACGCAGCGACTGAAAAAAAGCGGAAAAAAATGAGGGGAAACAAATATTGTAAAATATAAAAATTTTTGGCCGCCATTTCCAAAAAATATTTTTTTTGAGAAAGCTTCTGGCGCATTTCTTTATGAAAGCCTTTTGCCTCCCAAAAATAAAAAAACCGCCTAATTGCGGCGGCTTTTTGTTTACTTGAAGCTCTGTCAGTAAAGCGAGTTTCAGACAAATTTTATTCAATCTGGGGTAGGGCGGAATCAGGCTAATCCGACGAAATTCCCCATTTCTTTTGCAGGTTGCGCTCAATCGGCGAAAATATTGCCTTGTCTATCAATAGGCCAATAGCAATTACCACGCACATAATGCCGATTACTTGGTCCATTCTCATTAGCTCTCTGCCGTAGTGGAGGAGCTGCCCGAGCCCGAAGCCTGTAAGTATCGTGACGTAAATTTCCGCAGCCATAAGCGAGCGCCATGCGAAGGCCCACCCCTGCTTCATTCCGCCAATTATGCTCGGCAGCGCGGCAGGGGCGATAACGTGAATCCAAGTATGCAGCCCGCGCGACCCCATGGTGCTCGCGGCGCGCAGATATATCGGGGGAATGTTGGTGACGCCATGCTGCGTTGCGAGGATTAAAGACCACACAGTTCCCATGACAACCACAAACAGCATTGCCGATTCCTCCTGTCCGAACCACATAATTGCAAGCGGTACCCAGCAAACGCTCGGCAGCGCCTGTAATCCCAATGCGAGTATTCCGATAGTGTCTTTAAAAATATTGAAGCGCGAACAGAGCATTCCCATTGGAATGCCTATGCAAATGCCTATGGAATAGCCTATGAACAATCTCTTTCCCGTGACCCATACGGCTTTGGGGAGAGATAAGTCGCAAATAGCGCCCCACAGGTACGCGGCGACTTCCGATGGCGCCGGCAGCATATACTCGGCAAATTCAAAATATCTTACGGCAAATTCCCAGAGCAATAGGACAATCGCGAAAACTGCCGCCGAAAATAAAACTCTCTTGTACTTTTTCATTATTCTGCAACCTCTTTGCCGTCGGTGTGTTGTTTTAGCGCGGCGGTGATTTTGAGCGTATATGGGCTGAGCGCCGGGTCGTTGATGTCGCGCAGGCGCGGAATGTCAATTTCGAACGTATTTACTATTCTGCCGGGGTGGGGCGAGAAAAGAACGACTCTATCGCCCAGGCAAACTGCCTCGCGGATATTGTGCGTGACAAAAATAATCGTCTTTTTGCGCTTCTGCCAAATTTGTTGGAGTTCGCCGTAGAGCTGTTCGCGGGTGAGCGCGTCGAGGGCCCCGAATGTTTCGTCCATGAGAAGTATCCTTGGATTCGGCGCGAGCGACCGCGCGAGCGCTACTCTTTGGCGCATGCCTCCCGAAAGTTCGTGCACTGCCGAATGCGCGAACTTGTCAAGCCCCACCAAATGCAGGTAGAATTTTGCAACCTCCTTGCGCTCTGGATTGGTGAGGTTTGGCTTTAATCTTAGGCCGAACATTACGTTGTCGAAGACATCGAGCCACGGGAAGAGGGCGTGCTCTTGAAACATCACCATCCTGTCGCGCCCCGGGCCTGTGACGACGGTGTCGTCAACTTTTATAGTGCCGCTGTCAGGTTTATCGAGGCCCGCGATTAGGTTTAGCAATGTGGATTTGCCGCAGCCGCTTGGCCCAACCAAGCATACAAATTCGCCTTCGCCCACTTTTAGGCTGACGTTTTTGAGGGCCTCAACTTTGCCCCCCGCCGAATTAAATGTTTTGCTTACGTTGTCGACGACGAGCTTTGCCGTGACATTTTCGAGTTCCGCATGAATATTGCTCATTTTTTATTTTGGTCGGCGAATATGTTTTTTATATCGAGTTTATTTCGCAGGAATCCGCATTTATAGGCGTCTTCGACGAATTTTTCGAGTTCCTTATGGTTGACTTCGGAGGTGAAAATAAGCCTCGGCCAAGCAGCCGCAACGAGCTCTTTTGATATGCTTGCGCCGCCCATGAGTGCGTCGAGGGCTTCGAGCGCGAGTTTTTGCGCCTCGGCGGGATTTTTGTTAATCCATTCTGTGAGCTCTTTGTGTGCGGCCACAAACTTTTTTACAAGCTCGGCGTGGTTTTTTAGGGTTTTATTGTTTGTGACGAGGATTGTTGTGACCGCCTCTTTTTGTTCGAGAAATATTTTTCCGCCGGCGTCTTGTTCGAGGCGCGTGACCCACGGCTCGACCGTCCATACGGCGTCCAAATCTCCGCGTTTGAATAGTAGGAGCTGCTCAGGATTCGCTGTGGGAATCACCCGCGCTTCGCCCGATATGAGCGTGACTTTCACCCCATTGTCGATTAGCCATGCGCGGCATGCAACGTCCTGCGTATTGCCGAGCTGCGGGGTTCCGATACTTTTGCCTTTAAAGTCCTTCGGTTCTTTTAGACCGAGCTTTGGGTTTACGACCAGCGACGCCCCGCCGTCGGCGGCTCCCGCGAGGATACGAATATCGCGCCCGCGAGTTTTTGCGAAGGCGTTTATTGCGGGGTTTGGCCCCACGTATGTGATATCGACCGCCCCCGCGAAGATGGACTCCATTGCGCTTGGCCCGGCGTTGAAAAGCATCCATTGAATTTTTACGTCTTTGCCGAGCCTTTCCTCAAACCAACCTTTGCCAAGCATGCTCAGTCTGTGGGCGACCAACGCCTGAGCGTGCGATATGTTTGGGAAGTGCCCGACCCGCAATACGGTTTCGGCGCTGACCGGCAGGCATAGTGTTGCGGCGGCCGCCGCTATAATTGCTGTTTTCTTAAAAAAAGCTTTCATTTCTCAGTGTTTTATTATTTGTTATTTTTTTTATCGACGCCCCGATTTCAAGCATTAAATGACATAGCGTAGAGTCTACAATTTAAGTTGAAATTGTATGCGGAAGGCGTGGGCCTCCGCGCAGCCGGTTGCCTGTGATTGCGGAATTGAGCCCGAGAACTGGGAGTATTCGTACCCCAACTGTATTTTTAGGTCGTTGCCGTTTAGATACCAATTTATTCCGGCGTAAAAATCCTGCACGTGGTCGAAGGGAGTCCCCACGTTCGGAGCCTGTCTTACGGCGTCTGAAATGGTTATGCCCCTTCCGTCTGTATCGAGCCAGCAGTACCGGAATACGGGGCCTATTTTCCCATATTCTTCGGTGTCAAACAGGTACTCCACGCAAAAATTAATTCCGTACGGCGAGCACTGCTCGCGGTTTCCTGCGGCGGACACCCGTCCGTCCGCGACAACCGAGCCGATGTACTCCGCCCAAAAATTAAAATTGCCCCAGTTGCCGGCTACGTACGGATTTATCGAATATATGGCGGAGTTGTTATCGCGGTTTGCGCTCGAAGAATACATAGAGTAAGCCCCTATTTTGAGTTTCCACGGGTTCTCCTTGCCTTTCATTGTGTACGACGCGCTGAACCAATACGCGAGGGAGTTGTCTATAAGTTTTGTGGAGGGCGATCTGCCGTCAGTTGGCGAGAGTTGGTAAGAGTTAGTGACAGACAGAATGTACGCAAGCCCCGGAATCTGCCTTACATTTCCATTCCATCTGACGCCTGCGTAGCGGTTCCCGACCCCCAAGCGCGTCGCGCTTGCTGAGCCCGACCAAAACATAGTTGCCGGAGAGCGCTCTATCGCGCTTAGCTCAAACGACGAAATTACTTCTTCGTAGATGAATTGTGGCTTCATATAGCCGAGGTACAGGGTTCCGTCAATATATTCACCCTCTATTGATTTTGCGACGTAGTTGTCGATTAAAAAGCAGTTCGCCTGAGTCCTTGCGAGGTCAAGCCCGAATTGGGCAGTCCAGCCGCCGCCAAGGTCTGCGTCTGCCTGTATGAATATTCTTCGGGCGAGAAAAGATGAAGCCCCTGAGTTTGAGTTAGTCCCGCGTCCTGAAACAAGGGAGCTGTCGGTCCATTCGTATTGCAGCTGCATGCGGCTGGAAAGCCTTAGCTTGCGCGTATCTTCGCGCTTTGGAACAACGTTTGCCATCGACCTTGAAATCTGCGAAGCTTCCGATGGGGTAAGAATTCCGCATTTTACATAGGAGTCCAGCTGCTGTTTTTCAGAAGCCGGGAGATTGAGTGCCGCTACCGCCGCAAGGGCAGCCATTACGGTTTTGGGGAGTTTCATTTTTTTATGGGGGGTAAATTTCTAAAAGATTTTTCCTCAATCGGAGGGCTAATGTTATAAAAATGTTAGCCGAATGTTATTGAAAAGGGGAACGGATTTCTCCAAGCTCCTCAGAAATACAATGAATTTTGCGCTTTTTTGCAAACAAATAATTAACATTTGAAATAATTTAAATAAACAATTTTAAAATAACGAACGTGGCGGAGTGCCGCAAAGGCGGCAGTCGCTTTGATTTTCACTGACAAATTGCGGAAATCCGCTTAAAAAGCCAATAACTATGGATACCCAAGAGGAAATAAAAGAAACATTGAAATCAATCGGAAATATGGACAGGCGCCATTTCGTAAAGATTATGGCGGCGGCCGGATTGGCGACTGCCGCCGGGGCCGGAACGGCGAGCGCAGCGACTTCTTCCGCAAAGGGCAAGATAGTGGTGGTTGGCGGCGGAGCCGCCGGTATTTCCACAGCAGCCAAGCTGCTCAGGCGCCTTGAAAACCCAGACATTACAATAATAGATCCGTCTGATTTGCACTATTACCAGCCGGGGTTTACACTCATAGCCGGAGGAGTTTACGGGGCGGACGACGTCTATAAAAAACAGGCAGACTGCATTCCGGACGGGGCAAAATGGATAAAGGATACCGTAATAGAGGTCGATCCCGAAAAAAACAAGGTAGTGACCTCAAAGAACGGTACGATAGACTATGATTTTCTGGTTTTGGCTCCCGGTTTGCAGATAAACTGGGGCGGCGTCGAGGGTATTTCGCGCGAGAAGCTCGGCGAGGGCGACGCCTACTGCATATACGACCACCAGGGCGCGATACACACTTGGGACGGCATGCAAAAGTTTGCGCGCAACGGCGGCAGGGGAATATATACCGACACCTACACGAAGCATAAGTGCGGCGGAGCCCCAAAAAAGATATGCATGCTTACCGAGCATTTGAGCCGCAAATACGGCACGCGCGAAAAGCTCGATTTCAATTTCTACACGGCTGCCAATGAGCTGTATGATGTCCCGTTTTTCACCAAGCGCCTGCTTGAAATATACAAAGAAAGGAATATCCCCATTTCCACGCATGTAAGGTTAAAGGGCATAGACACCTCCACAAAGACGGCGTATTTTATAAAAGAGATAGCCGACAAAGACAATCCTTCAAAAAGCAAGGTTGTCGAGGCTAAGGAACAGTACGACTTCATACACTTTTTGCCGCCTATGACTGCCCCCGACTTTATAAAGAAATCAGGGCTTTCAATAGAGAAGGGCAAGACGGCGGCCGAGGGCTGGGCGGCGGTTGACAAGCAGACTCTCGTGCACCCGAAGCACAAAAATATAATAGTGCTCGGTGACGCCTCCGCCCTCCCCACGAGCAAGACTTCCGCGGCGATACGCAAGCAGTATCCGATAGCCGCCGAAAACCTAATATCGATAATGGAAGGCAAAGAGCCGTCGGAAAAGTACGACGGCTACGCGGCTTGCCCCATAGTTACAGACTACGGTCACGTTTTAATGTGCGAGTTCGACTACGCAAAAGAGCCTAAAATATCCTTTCCGCTTTCGCTTTTCGATATGTCAAAGGAAAGCCGATTGGCGTGGTTTTTGAAGGTCTATATGCTAAAACCAATATATTTTTACGGAATGTTAAACGGGCTGATTTAGCATTAGCTTGCGATATTGCACAAAAAAATCTCCGCCTTTTGGCGGAGTTTTTTTGTCGGGCGCGGATATGGAATTTTTTCAATGCGTAAAATTTTTTGAGAAAAGGTATGGAAAGAGCGTCGGCTACTTTTTATAGAAAATAGTTTCGCTGCTTTTCGGATATTGGCAGGCCGACGCGCTCCATTACGGCGAGCATATCCTCCCACACGAGGCGTTTTGTCTTCATATTATTGCCGTATTGGAGCAAAAACGAGGGGTGGTAGGTTATCATCAAGTCGGCGTTGGCAAATTTTTCCCACTTGCCGCGTATTGCCCCCATCTTCCGCATAGGATCCTCGCCGAGAAGCCCGTTGACGGCGGTTTTGCCAAGCGCAACTATTACTTCCGGTTTTACGATATCTATTTGCGCCTTCAAATACGGTAGGCAATAGGCCATTTCCTCGCTTGTGGGGGGGCGGTTCCCGCGGGAGGTCGGCATTTCCGGGCGCCAATTCATTATATTTCCGATATATACGTCTTCGCGCGACAGCCCCATAGCCGATATTATTTTAGTCAACAGCTGGCCGGCTTTGCCTACAAACGGGATACCCTGTATCTCTTCGTCCGCCCCAGGCGCTTCACCGCAGAAAAATATTTTGGCGGATAGGTTCCCGACTCCGAATACAACTTTTTTGCCGGGTTTTACATGGGCGTTGCAGATTGGGTCGGAGAGCACTATGTCGCGGAGGGCGCTCCACTTTTCGGAGGGCGTGGCGTCCGGAAGCTTGAAGGGTGTGGGCGGGGGAATTGTGCCGTAGTTTGGTGTGTTTTTCACTATTTTTGTCCTTTCGCGCGGTTGCTCTTTTTGGGATTCTATTTTTAAGTCGTCGACGCCCGCAAATTTTACTTCTTCCGGCTCGTCTTCGGAGGGTATTTCAGCGCGCATTTCAGCAGCCAACTCTTCGGCGTTCATCCTGCGGAGGATTTTAAGCGAATCGTCGTCGAGCGCGACGGTTTCGCAACCCTCGTTTAGCATGCGCCTCAATTCGTCGGCTACAGTTTCGAGAAACTCTTTCATTTTAAATTCTTACTTAGTATTGTTGCGGCGGCGTCCAGAATAGAGCCTATTTCTGCGAGCCTTCCCCTGCCGGAGACCCCGCATGCGAGCATTCCAACTTCGGGTTCAACAAAGTGCACTCCGTCGCTTTTCAATGCGCGCATATTGCGCACAACCGCGGGATTTTCGTACATATTGGAGTTCATCGCGGGGGCTATGAGCACGGGGCATTTTGCGGCGAGGTAGGTTGACGAAAGCAGGTCGGGCGCAAGGCCGCACGCAAAATTCCCAATCGTATTTGCGGTTGCGGGGGCTACTATTATAATGTCGGCGGATTCCGCGATGGAAATGTGTTCGGGTCTCCATTCGGCGACGTCTTCCCACATATCGGAATACGTTTTGTTGCGCGAGAGAGTCTGAAATATCCTCGGGCTGATTAGCTTCTTGGCGCTTGCAGTCATTATGACCGTCGTGTCCGCGCCGAGCTTTACGAGCGCCGACACGAGTTCCGCCGCCTTGTATACGGCAATCGAACTGCATACGCCAACCACGACTTTCCTGCCTTTAAACGACTCCCTATTATTTTCCATAAAAAAAATTTTTACATTTATCGCGCAAAGTGCAAGCTGTTTCGCATGTCAGGTTTTAGAGCGTATTGCGATTTTTCCGAACTTTGCGAGGGCGGCGAGATTCCTGTTGGAGGCGCCGTGGAGCTGAATGCCGCCGAAAGCCGCCACCTGTGCGGAGCGTTAAGGGCGCGGGCGGGCGATATGGTCGATGTGTTCGACGCGAAGGGAAGTGCTTACAGATGCGAACTCGCCGGGGCTTCTTCAAAATCGGCCGCACTCAGGGTAATCGGGCGGCTTTATCCGAAATCTCCGAAGGTTGAGGTCTATTTGGCGCAATGTCTTCCAAAGGGTCCGGCGTTTGACGAAATTATACGCCAAAGCGTGGAGCTCGGGGCCTCCGGTATATATCCGCTTATGTCTTGCAGGTCAGTCGTGCGGCTCGGACGCGCCGACGCCGAAAAAAAATCCGCAAAGTGGTTTGAGAAATATGTGGAGGCCATAAAGCAGTCGTCAAACCTGTCAAAGTTTGAAATGCCGCCCGTTTCGGATATATCAGATTTTCTTTCAAATAGCGGAGGATTTGAAGTAAAGCTTGTGGCGAGCCTCAGGGAAAACGCCTCGCCAATATATAAAGTTCTGAAATCCGCCGGTGTTGATTTTGCGAAAAGCGCGTGCGTTCTGATAGGTCCCGAGGGCGACTTGTCGGACGCCGAGTACGACGCCGCGGAGAGCGCCGGATTTATTCCCGTGAAACTCGGGGACAACGTAATGAAGTGCGACACCGCAGCCGCGTGCGCGCTTTCAGTCTTAAAGGCCTTTTGGCAAAAATAAAAAAAGAGCGCACAAAAAATCTAATTGATTGTCAAATTAAGCCGTGAGAGGATTCAGAAGGACACTGATATTTTGCCTCGCGTCTCTATGCTTGGTTTTGGCGCTTTCAGTGTTTGTGTACCTCGTGAGCGAATTTGGCGCGTGCGGCGCAAATTCAGAAAATCTGCGCCCAACGGTTATGGCGGAAAAGCGCCATTACGATTGGGGAAACGAACTTGCAATGCGCGCGCGCCGCGACGGAAAGCTTGTATTTTTTACGGTCGGAATCGGGCGGAAATTTGACTTTTACGGGCGGCTTGAAAAAATTCTTGGCAATAGTTTCTATACTACTTGCCTCGAGCCCGACAGATATCCGGCAGATTTCAGAGTGCTGCAAAGCGTATTCGAGCGCGGCACGGGAAATTCCGGCTCAATAGAGGGAGGGATATTATCCGCGCGGCTCGCCCCCCTCTATCTGACTTCTAATCTTGCCGGAGACGCCGCGCGCGGCGTTCCATCTGCGGCGGAGGCGGCGAAGGCGGCCGCCGGCATTTTGCGCGTCGCTCCCGAGGGCTTGCGGGCTGCTGAAGGCAATCTCGCGGGGCTGCTTGCCGGGGAGGACGGGCAGAAAGATTATGAATATACTTCGGACTTGCTCGCAGACGGATTGGACTGGAAATTTGAGTCTGCTAAGCTTGAGAAATTTTTCGGCGGCGATGTATCGGATAGCCCCGTAGCGGTCGTCACTGAAAACGCGCGTCTGGCGGCCGGGATTTTTTCGGCATTTCCGGAGCTAAAAAGCGCGGAAGACGCGGAAGACAAAGCTCGCGAAGGGCTCATAAAAATGTTTGCAGAGCCCCGCGCGCTCGTCGAGCGCCTGCTGATAGCAAGGGCTCTTTTGGAAATGCCCGCCAAAAACGGAGACGGGGAAGATAAGCTAATTCGGTTTGCGGACGAATTGCTTTCTATGACAAAGCCCGACGGGCGCATGATGGAAGATGGCCGCGACGCAGTGACTGCCGAAAACGCGTTGGCGGCTCAGGTATTGGCGCTTGCCTATTCGCGCTTTAAGCGCAGAGCGCATCTTGAAGGCGCGGAGAGAATTTGCGGGTATATCGAATTTCTCTTAAAAACTTCTTATCAGCTGCCGTCCGTATCGAGCGTGGCGGTGAGGTCGCAATCGTCCGCGCGAACATACGCGTTTGCGGGAGGGGCGTTTGCGGATTTGCATGCGGCGACCGGCGAGAACAAATATATTATTTTGTGCAGAATATTATTCGACGAACTGGACGGATTGTTTATGTCGGAGTCTGGACTTTGGGCGATAAATTCGCATGCGTCGGCTTTGTCGGGAGTTGCGCGGCCTATTATATATGTAGATTCCCGCATTCCGTCGTACATGGGGGAGGCCGCACAGCAGTTGAAGTATCTTTCCGAGGCGGATTCAAGGTTGTGTGCCGCATATTCAAAAAAACTCAAAAAAATATCTGAAGGCGCGCGTCGGCGTTATAGATTCAACGATTTTGAAATGGCCTCCTGGAAAATTTCCCAGCTTCCGCGTGTGAAGAAGCCTGTCGGGGGAAAAACCGCCGCGCGCATAAATTCCAGTGCGCGTGTTGCGGAATAAACGTCCGCTCTTTTGAGGAATTTTTTCTTTGGGGTTGCCTGCTACCGGAATGTGGCAACCGCTTGACGCTATGCACGCCGGCGCGTTGCGGGAGGTGAGATGTCGTGCAAGCTAACGGTTGGTGTGCGCCTCAAAGGGCGCTGTATGCGTGGCGATAGCAGAGACATAAAAACTCCGTGCGCAGCGCGTGCGCGGTTTGACGCTACGGGCGTATATATAAATCTTTCCCGCACCGGCGCGCGCATAAATTTAGCGCAGAGCATGATTCAAATGCGAATTAGCCAATGAGAGTAAATTCCGCGAAAAGTATAATGCAAAGGGAATTTCTCGCAAGGAATCACCCAACTCCGCGCGCGGTGAAAAGCCAAATTTAGGGCGGATAATGCCTATCGAAAACCGCCGCAAAAAGCGCGGCGGGAATCTTTTTTGCGATTACCACCTTATGTGCGATTCCGTATTATAAAGCGGGAAGGGATCCGCCGTGTATGGGAAGTGCGGGCTTTCCTTAAATTCGGCTTCGGGATTTTCAAGGCGGTCAGCGAATTTCGGGAATTGTTTGCCAAGCTCCGCTTCTGCGAGATTTTTCATCTGAATAAATCTGCTTCTTAGCGCAAGCGCGCTCCAGATGTGGGAGGAGTCTGCGCCGAGTTTTTGCCCGGCTTCCAGTTCGTATTTCAAAGGCTCTTTCGGAAAGTTTAGCAGTATTATTTTTCCGGCTCCGATGCGCTTTTCGGCTGCGAATGCAGGATTTGTAAGCGCAACTACGGAGTCTCCGCCAATGTAGCCCATTTCCTGCGGCACCCTTAAAAAGGTGTCGCGCGCGTCGAGCGCGCTCCAGTATTTTTTCGCACTGCCAAGAAGCTCAAAGGAGGAAATTTTCTTCGGGGCCCCGATATTTATATTTAAAGCCGCAGCGGCTTTTTCGTCCAAATTGTCGATGACTGCGACTCCCCCGTTTGAAATTTTTGCTGCGAGTTCGCTTGCGGATAAATTTGAAGAATCCACAAATTTTGCGGAGGCGGCTGGCGCACGCATTTTTGGCAGGGCGTCTATAGTGGCTCTCAATATTCTAAGCGCTGCTGGTTCGTCGCACCTCCCGCTGACTTCAAGTTGGCAGAATGCAACGAATCCCCTACCGGACGAAATGAAAAATAGGGGCGAGTATGCGAGGTCCATTCCGCAAACGAGCGATATTTTATAGTTCCCAAGCACGGGTCTGAGTATCGGGTACGCAGATACCGTGTTTAAGTTTTTCCAATGCCAGAACGGGCTTGGTACATTGTTTTCGCGCTCGACTGAAATTTCGGGAATTGGCTTTGACGGCGCATGCGTGCCGTCGCCTTTCCAATTCGATAAGTCCTCGACCGAGAGCCCTTGGGGAAGCGGAAGGGATGTAGGGAAAGCGTTTCGCGAATATATCGCGGCAGCTTTGAGGCCGACGCGCTTTAACAGCTTCGGCTTTTGCTCGAGGACAAGCACTGAGAGCTTCCCGGAGTTGACGCGCTCGGCGAGAGAGTTTTCTGAGGCGAAGTTAAAAAATTTGTCGTCGAGGCAGTCGCGCGCTACGACGAGCACGTCCATTCCGTCGAGGCCCGACTGCGATGCGTCCGAAAATTCAACCCCGCATGCCGAGAGTGCGTCGGCGCTTTCTTTATTCGAGCCGAACAGCGCGCAGCGGACGGCTGATTTTGCGGGCTGCCTTGCAAAAGATTTTATTTTTATCTCGTCCTCCGCGCGCATGCCTGCGTCGGTTTCGGCCGAGAGCTTTACGAAATATTCCCCGTCTGCTTTTGATTGCGGGAGCTTAAACTCTATCGGAATGTGGGCGACTTCCGCGGGGGCGAGTTTTAATGTTTGCGAGTTTTCGGCGATTTTCGCGCCGGTCCCGTCGAATGCAGCCCATGAGACTTTTGCGCCGGAGTCTTTGCGGGTGTCGTTGATTACCGTAGCAATTCTCGATACAGTCGAGCCTTCAAAGTAGTTTGCCGACTGGTCCGCAGGCTCCTCTCTCGTGCCCCCTATAAAAGCTTTGAACGGGGCGAGGGCGCCTTTTAAGGCTTCGCTTGCGGGCAGGGGTTTTTCTTGGTCGAATTCTTTCAGATAGGGCATTTTTATTACGTCGGGGTGGACGCCTTCGCTCCTAAAATCCTTCTGGTTTAGCTCGATATTTTTTGTTTCGTACCAAAGGCGGGGGCTTGCGTGCCTCGCAAAGGCGAAGTACAGTTCCGCAAACGGGGAAATGCCTGACATGTCGAAGCCTCTCCAATATTTTATGGTCTCTGAAATTATGCGTGATTTTAGTTTTTGAAGAATGCCGATGTCGTGGAATGTGCGCGCGTCGCCGCCTTTTGCCGATATTGCCGTCTGCTCGAGCAGGTCGGGGTCGGGGGATTTGTAGGCGTCGCTGCCAAAGTACCGCGCGGCATTTTCGTACACGAAAAGCGGCCTATTGCCTCCGAATCTGTCCATGCCGAAGTAGCTGCTGGCGTAGGGGAAGGAGGTCTCTATTATATGCAGTGGCTTTTTGCCAATTTTAGCCCATTCCTGCGGCCACGCGTTTTTCTCGGCCTGCGGCCACCAGCAGAAATAGGCGTTGCTCGTTATAACTTCGCCGAAATTTCCGCCCGCCTGAAAGAAGTATGGGCGGTCGGGGTCGTACTTGCGCATTATTTCAACCCCGTTGAGGCAGACTTGCGCCTTGCGCTTTTTATCGCCTGAGGGAAGGTATCCGTCGGCCATTTTCAGCGGGTGGTAGTCGAGCCCGTAGCCGAGGAAATTTGTCGATAGAAAATACATTACGTTGGAGGGGTGGTTGCGCCATTTGCGTATGGCGGACGCCATGTATTTTTCAAGCTGGACGCGGGTTTTGGGATCGTTCCAGAGTGTGTAGCTTTTGGCTGTGACGCCTTTTAGGCACACGAATAGAAGAATCCCCTCTTCGTCGCACGCCCTTATGATATTTTCGAAGCGCGAGTCTTTCGCGTCCACCGGAAATAGTCCGCGCGCCGAGTTGTACCCGAGCGATTTCAGGGCTTTTGCGGTTTTTAGCGTCTCTTCGTAGGTCGCGGTGCAGTTGCCCCATGAGTCGTGGTTGAAGAGGTGGATTTTTTTGCCGTTTAACACGTAGTCTTTGCCGACTATTTCAAAAGTCCTAAATCCGAATTTGAAGGGCTGAGCGGAGTCCGCGACTTTCCCGTCTTTGTCGATGAGCTCCATTCGGCAGGAGTACATGTAAGGGGAGTCAACGTCCCAAAGTTTTGCGTTTTCCCACGGAGCGGAAAATGAGATTTTTCTTTCGGCGCCCGCCGGGATTTCGACGAGCTGGCTTTTTAAGTCTGCCGGAGCGTTTTCGCCTTCCACTGTGGCGCGGAGGGCAAACTTTTCGCTTCTGCCAGTATTGTTTTTAACTGTGGCTTCAAATATGATTTTGCCGTCTTTAACAAATGTTCTTACGGCGGGGAACATTATTTTTGTCTTTGGTTTTACTTCGAGGAAAACGTCGCTTTTTATTCCGCGCCAATTCCATCGACCGCCTTCGTCGTCGAGCTTTACGGTAATAAAGTTCCAGTCGCCGTAGCGCAGGTCGGAGTCGTCGAGGACAATTTCGTTGTCGAACCCGTCCGAAAATTCGGCGACTTTTTTCCCGTTAAAATACACTTCCGCGCTCTGCGACATTCCAAATTCGCTGAACGTCAAAGAAACGTCGTTTCCGCGCCAGCTTTTGTCCGCGATAAACGCGCGCTCCAAAAAATATTCAGTGTATTCGTGCAGGGGTTTCCCGCCTATTTTAATTCTCGAATGCAGTTTTTTTAGGTTTTTGTCGCGCAGGCGGAATTCCGCGTCGGAGTGGCCGTTTTCCCAGCCGCTGAAGCGCCCGGGCACTGCGAGATAGTAGGGGCCTGCATCTCCCGAGGCTGGAAGGATAAGCCGCCACAGGGCGTTGAGGACAATCTTGCGGCGGGTGGGGGTATTTTCGGTTTCGGCGCCGTTCAAATCCCAAAGGGGGAGTTCGGAATCCCTCGGCTTGTCAATCTTAAGCTTGGCGCTTCGGGCGGCGGCGGATTTCTTAGACTGTGCCTTTCTCACTTTCGTGAGCATGGATGGGTCGAGGTAGTCGGGGCAGGCGGTAAGTTCGTCGATTACGCCTTCGGCCTGCGTTTTTGAATATGTGTCGGAGCCGCGCGTGTCGCCGATTATGATGCGACCAGCGCCCATATCGCCGGGCGCGTCAAAGGATATGGGTTTTTCCTCTTTCCGGGAATCAATCGAGGCGTAGAATTTTTTTGATTTGAAGTCGAAGCCAAAGCATATTTTGGAGCTTTCGCCTTTTTTGAAAATGGAGGCTGGCAGCGATATTTTATCGGATTTACCGCCCGCAGAGAGCTCAAAGACCGCCTCGTTTCCGCTTTTTATTATCGAGAAATTTAAAGAGCCGGAATTGCCGTCTAGCAAGCCGTGGATTCCCTTGTCGCTGCTTCCGTCCCAGTCGGGTATAAAGTAGAACATGTACGATTGCGCGCGCGCCGACATTCCGGAAACTTCCGTAAGGCTTGCGACAGCCTTGCGGTCGTATCCGTGGCGGGACATTTTTATGCCTTTGCCGAACCTGCCCGCAGTAAAAATTGTTTCCGCAGACTGGAATGAGGCGCCCTCGCGCGGGTCGATTTTCCCCTCAAAGGGTACGTACAAGAAGGCGTCCGTGCGCTTTTTCCCCGGCGTAGAATTCATAGCCTCGGCTATCTCTGGCTGGGTGAGGGGGCGGTTGTAGATTTTGAATTCGTCGATTCCGCCGTCGAGCTGGTCGGAGGCGGAATACGTCATTGCCCCTACTTCAAGCTCGCGTTGCGGGGCGCCGATTTTGCCGCCATCGTTGCGGTTATATACGGCTTCGTTGCCGTTGATAAAAAGCTTCATTCCCTTGCCGTCGTAAACGAGGGCCGCGTGGGTCCATTCGCCCGCGGGGAAGGAGGATTCGCTCACGTCGAGCCCTCTGTAGTTTTTGTTTTCGTCAATGTATGTGGCGTTTAGCTTGCCCCACCTGTCGAACTGCACATAGACGTTCCCGGAGTTCCAGCCAAAGTTTGTCCGGAAGACTGAGCGGTGCTTGTCCCCGCTTCTGGTTTTGTCGGGGTTTATCCAAAAGCTTACAGTCCAGCCGCTGTCGGGCATAGCCGAGCCGAGCGAATACCAGAGGTCGCCGACGCCCGAGTTTTGGCGGAAGGCGAGCGCGCCGCCGTATTTGCCTTCGATTTTTAGAGGGGCGGGTTCCGGAATTTTGATTACCTTTGTTCCGTCAAGGGCAATTTCGGGGACAAATCCGCTGTCAAAAGACGCGTAAAATCGCAAAGGGTCGTCGGCGCGGGCAAATGAAAAAGCGAGCGCGAGGGCGGCAATGCCGCAGATTGATTTTAAATTCATATGCTATAAACTAATATCTTATGGATATGTTTGTAAACATAAAAGGCGTTTATGCTTGCCAAAGAGGCGCCTTAATCGGAAATTTTATGCATGTCCAAAATTAAAATAAAGGCAAACGGGAAGGAATACGCGGTTGAGGACGGGCTTACGATAGCCGAATTTATAGAGTCCACCGGGGCAAATCCGCGCAGGTGCGTAGTGGAGCACAATCTAAAACCTATGCGCTACGAGACCTTTGCCGAAGTGCGTTTGCGCGACGGCGATACTATTGAGGTAATGGAAATTGTAGCGGGTGGCTAAAATCACCGCGGCAGGCTGAATGTATAACGGTAGGCTAAATGACCCATTTTGAAAGATACGCGCGCCAAATGGCGCTTCCGGGATTCGGCGCGAAAGGTCAGAGGGCGCTTGGAGAGTCGCTCGTCTTGGTAGTCGGCGCGGGGGGAGTCGGTTGCGGCGCGCTTCCGCTGCTCGCGGCTTCCGGAATTGGAAAAATTGCAATAGTTGACGGCGATACCGTGTCCGAAAGCAATCTTCACCGCCAGACCCTCTATTCGCCCGGGCAAATAGGCGCAATGAAGGCGCGCGCTGCCGCCGACGCCCTTTCAACCCTAAATCCGGATTGCGAGATTTCCTATTATGCGAGATTTTTTGAAGATTCCGCCGAGTTTTGCGCGCTTGTGGAATCGGCTTCCGTATGCATAGACGCAACCGATTCTTTCCGCTCTCGCGGGGCTGTTTCAACAGTTTGCGAGCGCGTCGGAAAGCCGGAAATTTTCGCGGCGGCGCAGGGGTATGTGGCGCAGAATGCGGCGTTTGGGGGCGGCTTTTACCTCGGAAAATACGCGGGGGCCGATACGTCCGCATTTTCGGAGGGCGCGAGGGCGCTCCCGATTTTCCCGCCGGCGGCGCACCTCGCGGGGGTGTGGGCTGCGGCGGCCGCAATAGGGCACATTTCAAAAGCATTGCCTTTAAAATTCGGCGAATTTAAAATTTTTGATTTCTCGACTTGCCAATTTCGCAAGTTCGACATGTCGCGCGCGTGATTGAACGCTTGACCTTGGCTTTCAAAAACAGTAGGAAAAAGTCAGATGAAAAACGATAAGGGAAAAAACGGGTGCGCCGAGCTTGAAGACGTCGTGGCGTTTATAAATTCGTATTTGGGAGTTGGCGATTTTAAGGACTACGACGGCGCAAAGAACGGCCTGCAATGTTCCAACAGCGGAAAGGTGACTGCGATAGCCTCCGCAGTCGACGCCGGGCTTGGCGAAATAAAAGTTGCCGCCCACATGGGCGCGGATTTGCTGATAGCGCACCACGGAATGTTTTGGAGCCCGCCGATACCGTTTACGGGCGGAAATTACGATAAAATAAAAACCCTCGTGGATTCGGATATGGCAGTTTACGCGTGCCACTTGCCGCTCGACGCCCACCCGCAAATAGGCAACAACGCACTTATTGCAAAGGCTCTAAAATTGCGCGCCATTTCTTCCTGCTTTGAATATTACGGGCGCGAGATAGGCGTGCTTGCCGCCGCCCCAAAAGGCGGGCGCGAGGAGCTTGAAAGGCGGCTTTCCGCGCTATTTCCCGAGACTTTTAAGGCAGTGAGATTCGGCTCGCGCGAGCCGAAGAAAGTCGCGATATGTTCGGGCGGGAGCGGAGACTGCGTCGGCAAACTGCCAGAACTCGGAATAGATACGCTCGTGTGCGGGGAGCTTTCCCAATACCATTTTACAGTCGCGCAAGAGCTGAACCTGAATCTTTACCCTTGCGGGCACTACGCCACCGAGCGCTTCGGCGTGATGGCGCTCGGCGAGTTGGTCGCAAAAGAGTTCGGCTTAAAGTGCAGCTTTATTGAAATGAACAATCCTTTGTGATTTTTTTCTTCTAATGCGCCCTCAAAGCGTTTAAAAATTCCGCAAAATAAAAATGAAAAAAATAGCTTTAATAAATGGAGTGAACCTCGACAGGCTCGGCAGGCGCGAACCTCAAATATACGGAACGACCACCCTTGCCGACATAACTTCCGCCCTGCGCGCGGAGGCCGAAAAGCTCGGTGCGCAGATAATCGACTTCCAGTCGAACCACGAGGGGGAGATAGTCGATAAAATATACGAGCTTGCGGATTCCGGCGTGAAATACGGCATAATAAACCCCGGCGCGTTTACGCATACGAGCGTCGCCTTGCGCGACTGCATTGCGGGTTCCGGAATGACTTTTGTGGAGGTACACATCTCAAACATAGCAAAGCGCGAGGATTTCAGGCACACGTCGCTGACGGCGCCCGTGTGCGCAGGGTCGGTTGCGGGGCTTGGGGTATTCGGATACTCGGCGGCGCTGAGATATTTGCTCTCTCTCGAGGGCTGAGGGCGTTTGGCGGCTTAATTGTTAATGCGGCGTTTATCGGGCGCGGAAGCTCAGCGCCCGAAATTTTTTTAAGTGCATAGATTCGACATAGATTTTGAAGGGGAATTGAATCCCGACCAGCTCGCGGCGGTCACTTCGCCGTGCGACAGGCCGGCTCTCGTCCTCGCCGGGGCGGGCTCAGGAAAGACGCGCACGCTGACTTACAGGGTGGCGTGGCTCATCTCGGAGTGCGGAATTTCCCCGCGGGAAATTCTGTTGCTTACGTTCACAAACAAGGCGGCGGGGCAGATGCTCGCGCGCATACATTCGCTTACGGGGGTTAGGGAGTCGGAGTTCTGGGGCGGAACTTTCCATTCGGTCGGGAACAGGTTTTTGAGGATAGAGGCCGAAGCCGCCGGGCTTTCGCCGAATTTTACGATACTGGACTCCGACGATTCTGAGACTCTTATAAAAAATTCGGTGAACGAAATTTTCCCGTCGTATTTTGCCGACAAGGCAAATCCGCGCCCAAAGCTTTTAAGGGAAATAATAAGCTACGCAAGAAACACGCGCACCGCAATTCGCGACGCCATGGCGGAACGGTTCTCATGGCTGGAGTCCCCGTATAGTGAAATAGAGGAGATTGCCGACTATTACGCCGATAAAAAGCGCGCGGCAAATTCGTGCGATTTCGACGATTTGCTCGAGCTCTGGTACTTTTTATTGCGCGACAACCCCGACATTCTCGAAAAATACTCCTCGCGCTTTAAGAATATTCTGGTGGACGAATATCAAGACACCAATAAATTGCAGTCCGACATACTCGACCTACTCGCCTCGAGCGGGCGGATAAGCGCTGTTGGCGACGACGCCCAGTGCATATACTCTTGGCGCGGGGCCGAAATAGGAAATATTCTCGGATTCAGGGAGCGCTATCCCTCGGCTTTCATATACAAGATAGAGCGCAATTACAGAAGCACCCCGCAGATACTTGCGTTCGCCAATTCAATATTGGCGGAAATGGGCTCCGACGAGGTATACCGAAAGACGCTCATTCCGGCGCGCGGAGGCTTTGAAAAGCCCTTTGTAATGCGCACGATGGACGGGGTGTCGCAGGCGAGGAGAGTGTGCGACGCCATATCGGAGCTCGTCTCCGCCCAAAGGTGCAAATATTCGGACATCGCCGTGTTGTACAGATCGCACTTCCAGGCTATGGATATGCAGCTGCAACTGCAGCAGAGAACCATACCGTTTGCAATGACAAGCGGCCTTAAATTTTTCGAGCAGGCGCATGTAAAAGACGTCGTTGCGCAGCTTAAATTTGCGGCAAATCCATCGGATAGCGTATCGTTTACCAGAGTGGTTAAGTTTCTGCCGAAAGTCGGCGACAAGACCGCCCTTAAAATTTTCTCTACTGCGCGCGCGCTTGCCGAAAAGAAAAATATGGGATTTTTTGACGCCCTGCTAAATAAAAGCGTTTTGTCGAAAGTTCCAAGCGCGGCGCGCGACATCTTTGCCGAGGCGGTAGGCGACATTGCAAAAATCGCAAAAATGGCGGAATCCATGCACGGCGCGGCGGGAAAAGCCGAGAGGGCGGAGGGATTTTCGCAGGCGGATTTTCTCGACGAGCTTTCGGGCACGCCGAAAAAGAGTGTGGAGCCTGCCGCAGCCGGGAAGCAGGGCGAACCTCCGGCTTCTCCGCAGGAGGCCGTGAAGCTCGCTTGCTCTGGCTGGTACAAGGATGCGATGAAGACCATTTACGAAGATTGGCAGGAGCGTTGCGAAGACTTTGATTCGCTCTTTGAATACGCCTCGAGATACTCGAATATGGAAGATTTTCTCGCAAACGTCACTCTTGAAATATCCGAGGCGGAGGAGGGGGAACAGTCGGGCGGAACCGACAGGGTGAGGCTGATGACGGTTCACCAGGCAAAGGGGCTTGAATTTCCCGTAGTCTTTTTAATAAGCGCGGCCGACGGGCTTTTCCCGACAAAAAGGAGCATAGAAGACGGCGATGTGGACGAGGAGCGCAGGCTGTTTTACGTTGCCGCGACGCGCGCTATGGATTATCTTGTAATATCGTATCCGCGCGTGAGCGTAATGGGCGGAAACTTTGAAATGCGCGAGCCCAGCCGCTTTTTGCAGGGAATAGACCCGTCTTTGTACACAGCCTCCGATTAGCGCTAAAAAAAGCCTCCCGCCGCCGCGGCGACAAAATGCTAAAACATTCCGCCCGCGCTTGCGCCGGCTTTGCAAGACGGGCATCTTACTTGCGGGATAAATATTATTGACTATCGTGCGTACAGTTTCATCATTTCCGCTTAAAAATTTGATTTTTTTGAGCTAATATTATAAAAGGCGTAAAAATGTCATTAATCGTGCAAAAATACGGCGGGACGTCCGTCGGCAACACCGATAAAATTCTCAACGTCGCCAAGAGAATCAAAACTTTTGTCGACGACGGGCACAAGGTAATAGTTGTGGTTTCGGCCAGAAGCGGCGTGACAAACGATTTAATTGCGCGCGCAAAAACACTAAATTCAATGCCCGACGAAAGGGAAATGGACATGCTCCTCGCAGTCGGCGAGCAGGAGACGATAGCGCTGACGGCAATGGCTCTCCACTCTCTCGGAGTAAAGGCGGTTTCCCGCACGGGAGCCCAAGCCGGAATACATACGGACTTTGCCCATACCCGCGCAAGGATTGTCGAAATTACCGGCGGCGACATAAAAAAATGCCTCGACGAAGGCAAGGTTGTCATCGTTGCGGGTTTCCAAGGGGTGGACGGCGACGGAAATGTCACGACCCTCGGGCGCGGCGGCAGCGACCTGTCGGCAATAGCGCTCGCGGCGGCGATGAAGGCGGACGTTTGCCAAATATACACCGACGTCAGCGGAGTTTATACCGCCGACCCCCGCATAGTAAAAAACGCGAAAAAAATTCCAGAAATGTCGTACGAGGAGCTTCTTGAAATGGCGTCCCTCGGCTCGAAAGTCATGCAGGCCCGCTCGGTGGAATTCGCGCAGAAGCACGGAGTTGTATTTGAAGTAAGATCGAGTTTTAATAACGAACCCGGAACAATCGTGAAATCAGAAGTGCCATCAATGGAGGACGTCGTAATAACGGGCGTCGCCGTAGATAAGAACCAGACAAAAGTGACTGTCAGAAACATACCCGACAAGCCGGGAGCCGCAGCGGAAATCTTCCGCGAACTCGGCGAAGCGGGAATCCTCGTGGATATGATTGTCCAGAATATCGGAAGGGAAGGATTGGCGAATCTCACTTTTACAGTCTCAAAAGACGACGCGGCAAAGGCGGAAAGCCTGCTCGACAAATTCTGCTCTACTTTCGACGGCGCGTCAGCCCAGCTTACCGGCGATATTGCAAAAGTGTCGGTAATCGGGACAGGCATGCGCTCCCACAGCGGAGTTGCCGCGAAATTCTTCCGCGCCCTTGCCGACAACGATATAAATGTGCAGCTCATCACCACGAGCGAGATAAAAATATCGGTGGGAATCGACCTCAAAGACGCAGACAAGGCTGCGAACGCGCTCCACGCCGCATTCGGGCTCGACAAATAGCTTTTCTTTATAACCTCGAGCGCGCCGCGCGCTTTTTTAAGGGAATTTTTAAGGCATAATGGGCTTTGTCCCGCCTAAAAAAATTTCCGAAGTTACGCGGCGCAATGTGAAAAGTTTTTAGCTGAAGCCGCGCGGATTTGAATGGCGGGCACGGAAGGAGAGTCCTCCGGCGTTAGTGCCGGTAGTCTATTAAATCCGCTTTGGTAAAGGCGTGCATAGCGGCGCATATAAAAAAGCTTTGCGGATTGTTGGGAGGATTGCCCATAGAGGATTGGTGGCTGATAAAATGCCGCGTCAATATAGTGAGGCATCGGGAAAGAGGCTTGGAATTGAAGTTTTATATCGCGGGTGATGTTGCGCGGCACGTTTATTTCCAACTAATGACAAAAGCCGACCGAAATGGGAGTTTATCTCGCGGACAATTTTGCGCGGGCTTTTATTTCAACTAAGGGCAAAAGCTGGCATAAAGGGATTTTTATTTCCCGGGCGATATTGCGCATAATAAAAAAACGTTTTTTATAAAAATTCCGCGTCGCAAGACGGGGGACTTTTTTTCAATAAAAGATGGGAAAAGTGGAAAAAGAAGGCTTTTTTTTAGGCAAGAGCGTATGCCCGCAAATGTAGGGCGGAATTGGGAATATCGGAAGCCAAAAAAATCTCTCCAATAAAATACCGTAGGGAAAAAGATAAATTTAAAAATTGTGGGGTGCGGCAAAACGGCAAATAGGTTGCAAAACTTTTTGAATTGTCGGCGCAGGCGGCGCCGAATAAAAAGCCTTCCAAAAAACGAAAATGCGGGTCAAATTTAGAATGATTTTCGGGATAGACGGCGAAACGGCGAGTTCGGAATACAGGCAGGCGCGCGGGAACTTGGCTTTCGCCCTAAATAAAAATGCCCGCGATGCGATATAAATGCAAACTAGACAGAAGTTTTTGCATAAAATATTTGAAAGGCGGATAAAAATTCGGATAAAGTACCTTTTGAAAAATGATAAAAATAAACCAATTCGCGCGCGGACGGCGTCCGAATCGCCGCGGGTTGTAAAATGGCAAGAGCAAAAAACAATACTGTCGGAAATATAAAATGAAATTCACGAGCACCCGCGGCGAAAGCCGCAAACTAACGTTTCTCGAAGCCGTAGCCGAGGGCCTTGCGCCCGACGGCGGCCTTTACGTTCCCGAAAATATGCCCGATATTTCCGGCCTTTTGAAAGGCTGGGAGGGGCTTTCTTATCCGGATTTGTGCTTTGAATTTTTGAGGCTTTTTTCCGAAGACATCCCCGATGGGGACTTGAAGAAAATCGTAGATTGCTCGTACAAAAAATTTGACGACCCCGCGATTGCTCCGCTGAAAAAGCTGGACGACTCTCTTTGGCTACTCGAGCTCTACCACGGCCCGACTCTCGCATTCAAAGACTTCGCCCTACAATTTCTCGGCAATTTATACGAGTATATGCTCTTGAAGTCCTCGCGCAAGATGAACGTATTGGGGGCGACGAGCGGCGATACAGGCAGCGCCGCCATAAACGGGCTTCTAGGAAAGAAGGGCGTAAATATTTTCATATTGTATCCGGAGGGCAGAATATCGCCGTTGCAGGAGAGGCAGATGACTTGCACAGGGGCGTCCAACGTATTTCCGATAGCAATAGACGGAACTTTTGACGACGCCCAGGCGATAGTAAAACGCATCTTTGGGGACACGAATTTTAAGGCCGAGTGGAGCCTTTCGGCGGTGAATTCCATAAATCTCGCGCGCGTGCTCGCCCAGTGCGTCTATTACATATACGCATGGTTAAAGCTTCCGGCGTCAGTCCGCGAAAGCGCGGTATTTGCCGTTCCAACCGGAAACTTTGGTAACGTTCTCGCAGGCTGGATGGCTTGGAAGTGCGGCATGGCTTGCGGCGGATTCAGGGTGGCGACCAACCAAAACGACATTTTATACCGACTCTTTAACACCGGCGTTTACGAAGTATCAAAAGTAATGCCAAGCTATGCGCCGTCTATGGACATTCAAGTGGCTTCCAACTTCGAGAGGTTCATATATTTTTCAGAGAACGGAGACTGCGGGAAGGTTCGCTCGATAATGGCGGAGTTCTCTAAGAGCGGAAAGTGGGTTTTCGACGATTTCAAATCGGGGAATTTTTCGGCTTCAAAAATGACGGACAGCGAAATCCCCGCCGCAATCAGGCGCGTGTGGGAAAAGTATTCCACTGTGATTGACCCCCACACGGCGTGCGCGTTTAAAGATTTGCCGGATTCGCCAACGGTCGTGCTCTCGACGGCGCATCCCGCGAAGTTCCCGGATTTGATAGAAAAATCGCTCGGTTTTTCCCCGAAATCCGAAATACTTGAAAAACTGAAAAAAGAAGAAATCAAAAAGTACCCAATGCCCGCCGACACCCAAAAGATACGCGATTTCATCTGCTCAAACGGCATTAGATAGCCCGTACGCGAATGCGGACGGGCTCAAGGATAATTTCTGGCTTAGGCGCGATAGCGCTCAACTCTAAAACAATCAAAAAATGAAAAAAATTTTTATATACGACACAACATTAAGAGACGGAACCCAATGCGAGGGCATATCCCTCTCGGTCGCGGCGAAACTCAGGCTCGCCGAGAAGATGGACAGCTTTGGAATAGATTTCATAGAGGGCGGATGGCCGGGCTCCAACCCGCGCGACATGGCGTTTTTCGAGCAGGCTAAAAACCTGCGTTTAAAGCACGCGAAAATAGCGGCGTTCGGCTCGACCCGCCGCGCCAACGTGAAAGTCTCCGAGGATCCGCAGATAGCTTTGCTTCTCGAGGCCGGCACTCCGTACGTCACAATATTCGGGAAGACGTGGCTTTTGCATGTCACCGAGGTCATAAAAACTACCCCCGAAGAAAACCTTAAAATGATAGAGGAAAGCGTTGCGTATCTCGTCGGGAAGGGCGTGAAGGTAATATACGATGCCGAGCATTACTTCGACGGGTATGCGGACAACCCCGAATACGCCCTACAAACGCTCGCCGCCGCAAAGAGAGGCGGCGCCGAATGCGTCTGCCTATGCGACACAAACGGGGGAACCATGATGGGCAAATTTGCGGAAATCGTCCGCAAAACTGTGGAATTTATGGGGGACACCCCCGTGGGAGTGCATTGCCACAACGATTCCGGCTTGGGCGTTGCGCTTTCGCTCATAGGCGTAGAAAACGGCGCGCTCATGGTGCAAGGCACGCTCAACGGAATCGGCGAGAGAAACGGGAACGCGAACCTTTGTACAATAATCCCCAATTTGTCTCTAAAAATGAACCGCGAGCTTTCGTGCTCGGCAAACCTTAAAAAGCTAAGAGACTTGTCGCTGTTTGTAGATGAAATGGCGAACTTGCGCAGCAATACGCGCCTGCCGTACGTCGGGTCTTCGTCTTTCGCTCACAAGGGAGGGGTGCATGCGGACGCCGCGAACAAGGTAAAGCGCAGCTACGAGCACATAGACCCGTCGCTAGTCGGAAACAAAACGAGGGTTTTGGTGAGCGATATGTCGGGAAGGGCGTCGGTCATGATGAAGGCGAGGGATATGGGGCTTGACGTAAACCAAAAAGACCCCGCTATAAAGGAATTTCTCGACGAGCTTAAAGAACTCGAATTTAGGGGTTATGAATACGAGGCTGCCGATGCGTCTTTCGGACTTTTGCTCGCAAAATATTTAAAAAAATACAAGCCCCACTTTAAAGTCCGCGGCTACCGCGCGATAGTCGAGCGCGACGAGCTCGCCGGCACGACAAAGTCCGAGGCGACGGTAAAGCTTGAAATAGACGGCAACATAGAGCATACCGTAGCGGAGGCGCACGGCCCTGTCGCCGCCCTCGACCTCGCCTTGCGCAAGGCTTTGGTAAAAAAATTCCCGTCGATAAAGTCGATGGACCTGACCGACTTCAAAGTGCGCATAATAGACAGCGGCGCTGGCACAAACGCAATAACCCGCGTAATGATAGAGTCAAAGGACTCGAAGGGCGAAATCTGGGGGACTGTCGGTGCTTCGGACAACATCATAGTCGCCTCTTGGGAGGCCCTAAAAGATTCTTTCGAGTACAAATTATCCAAAGAGGATTGATTTTTACGAAGGAATCCGCCACTATTCAATCGTATGCCCGAAGGTTCTAAGAAGATTATAGATTTGCGCGCCGGAATAAAAAATCCGTTGCTGTCGCGTCTATATGGGCTGGTCGAGAGGCCGGTCGAGTCGTTTTTCGGACTGTCGAGGCTTAACGAGGCGTATGTGCGCCTCCACTCGATGGACGACGCCCGCAATTTCTTCGAGCGCGCGATAGACGTGCTTTCGATACGCTTCGAGGCGGATCCCGACGAGATTGCCAAAATCCCTAAGACGGGGCCGCTTGTTGTCGTCTCAAACCACCCTCTCGGCTGCGTGGACGGAATAATCCTCGGGGCGGTTTTAACGCGCGTGCGCAAAGACGCAAAAATGATTCTAAATTCGCTGCTTTCGTCCATGGATGAAATAAACGAATGTTCAATCTCGGTCAATCCATTTGGAGGGAAGAAGGCGACAGCCCAAAATGTGTCCGCCATGAAGGAGATTGTAAAACATCTAAAAAACGGCGGCTGCGTGGGAACCTTTCCGTCGGGCACGGTTTCCTATCTGCACGCCGGCGATTGGTGCATAACAGACCCCGAATGGAACACTAATATTTTTCAGATAGCCCGCCGCACGGGCGCGTCAATACTGCCGGTGTTTTTTGAGGCGAGAAATTCGTGGCTCTTTTATCTTTCTGGGCTTGTGCACCCGAGGCTCAGGACAGCGCAGCTGATTCGGGAAATGTTTGCAGCGGGCGGGCGGGAACCCGTCAGAATGAGGGTCGGTTCGCCAATACCACCGCGCAAAATAGCGGGGTTTAAGACAGACGAGGAGCTCGCCGGGTGGCTCAGGATAAATTCCTATATCTTAGGCGGCAAGAGCACGAAGGGCACAAGGGCTTCCGCCCAGCAAATTTCCGCTTTCCGCAAAAGCATGGAGAGATTTTTCCCGAAAAAGGAAATGCAGGAGCTGATTCTGCCGATAGCTCCGGAAAAGATGGAAAGGGAAATAGCGGCGCTTCCGGAGTCGTGCAAAATGCTGTCCGGCGAGAAAATATCGGTGTATTGCGCGGAGGCGTGGCAGATAAAATGGACGCTTGTTGAAATCGGCAGGCTGCGCGAGAAGACTTTCCGCGAGGTTGGCGAAGGCACCGGAAAGAGTTTCGACAACGACGAGTTCGACCAGTACTACCTGCATATGTTTATGTGGGACTCCGAAAACAGGCGCATTGCCGGCGCCTACCGCATCGGCCGCACGGACAAAATAATAAATTCGATAGGCGTGCAGGGTTTGTACGCATCGACTTTGTTTAAGATTCGCCCGGAGCTCATAGAGCGGATTGCGCCGGCGCTTGAAATGGGGAGGTCGTTTATCGTAAGCGAATACCAGAAGAAGCGCTCGACACTCGCGATTTTATGGAGGGGAATAGGGGAGTATTTATATAGGCATCCGCAGTACAGAACCTTGTACGGCCCGGTAAGCATCAGTACCGAATACAATTCCATATCAAAGGATTTGATAGTGCAGTTTCTCTCGGAAAAGAAGACGTCGGAGGAGCTGGCAAAGTTTGTGAAGGCGAAAAAGCCCCCGAAGCCCAAACTTAAAAATGTCGACCGTCAGACGCTCATGAGCTGCGCGAGCGACATCGAGCACATATCGGCGCTCGTTTCTGAAATTGAATTTGACAACAAAGGCATACCGACGCTCCTAAAACACTATTTGAAGCTCGACGGCGAATTGCTCGCATTCAATGTGGATCCGGAGTTCGGCAGCTGCATAGACGGCTTGATAATGGTGGACATGCTGAAAACCGACCCAAAACTGTTGAAGTCCTACATGGGGGCGCGGCAGACGATAGAATACCGTAAATTCCACGGCCTAAAAACAGACGGGGTGGAAGCGCCCGAAGACAAAAATGAAGGCTGAGGGTTGGAATTCGAGATTCGGCGTGATACTTGCAGTTGCGGGGAGCGCCGTGGGGCTTGGGAATTTTCTAAAATTTCCGGGGCAGGTCGCGATGTACGGCGGTGCCTCTTTCATGTTGGCGTATGTGGTCTCTTTTTTCGTTCTTGGGCTGCCGATTGCTATATGCGAGTGGACCATGGGCAGGTATGGAGGCGCAAACGGCTACAATTCGCCGGCCGGAATAATGGGGTTTTTCGGAAGAAGCAAAAAAATGGCGTATTTCGGAGTCGTGGGCGCACTGCTTACGATGATTATATTTTGCTATTACGTATATATAGAGGCGTGGTGCCTCGGGTACGCGTTTAACTTCCTATTCGGAAGGCTCGACTTCAAGACGATAGCGGAGTCCGGGGGCTTTTTTGCCGATTTTGTCGGGGCGGGCGCAAACGGAAGCTCTCTGAAATTTGGGGCGGGCGGCGTGCTCGTGTATTTTCTAATATCGTTTATATTGAATTTTACGCTCATTTACCGAGGGGTGTCAAAGGGCATTGAGCTGTTCTGCAAGTATGCGATGCCTACGCTTATTGTGCTTGCGATAATAATAGTGGCGCGAATGATGACCCTTTCGGACGTCACGCCCGAGCACCCGGAGCGCACCATAAACCAGGGGCTGGGATTTATGTGGAACCCCGTAAAAGTAGTGCTTGAAACGGAGCGCGGCGGCAAGTGGGTGGAGACCCAGAGGCTTGTAGGCGACATTGAAATGGCGTCGGCGGAAGCTAAGATAAAAGCCTCGGAAAAAAGCGGCGAGAAAATGCGCATACGCAGAATTTCCGTGTGGGAGCAACTTTCGAATCCGTCGATGTGGATAGCCGCCGCAGGTCAGGTGTTTTTCAGCCTTACGATTGGATTCGGCGCAATTATGACTTACGCAAGCTACTTGAAGCGCGGCGACGACATAGTTCTAAGCTCGGTGACTTCGTGTAGCGCGAACGAATTTTGCGAGGTTTGCCTCGGAGGGATGATTACCGTTCCGGCGGCGGTCGCGTTTTTCGGAATATCGGGCGTAATGGGGGCGGGGCTTAGCCTGTTCGACCTCGGATTTAAAGTTTTGCCGCTATTTTTTGCGCAAATACCGCTCGGCTGGGTTTTCGGATTTATGTTCTTTTTCCTGCTATTCCTCGCGGCGGTGACGAGCTCGCTTTCCATGCTTCAGCCGAGCATGGCATTCATTGAGGAGGCCGTAAAAATAAAGCGCAAATTCTCCACGTTGCTGTTGGGGGTATTGGCGTTTTTCATATCGGGTTTTGTAGTCTATTTTTCGGAGGGGTTGAAGGCTATGGACACTTTCGACTTCTGGATGGGGCAGGTTGCGATATATCTGTTCGCGATTGTCCAAACGGTGCTGTTTGCATGGTACTTCGGGGCGGAAAAGGGCATGAGGCTAGCAAACGAAGGCTCCCAGATGCGACTGCCAAAATTTTATGCTTTTGTGATAAAGTATGTCACTCCCGTATTCCTTATCGGAATATTCTTGCTGTGGCTTGCTAAGGACGTATTTGGCATTATCGGCAACGGGGAAATAAGCCCGTATATAGTTGACATATTCGGCTCCGACAGCAGGCCTGCGAATCCCGTAGCGGTAATGGCGATTGTTATAATAGGGGCGTTGTATGTATTTTACGCGATGATACTGTCGATATCGCGCAGGTATGACAAGCTTTCAAAGGAGAACTTGCAATGACGTACGGGGGCTGGATAACTTTCATACTGTCTGTCGGATCTTTTACGGCATTGTTTGGGTGGTGCCTTTACAAGGTTATTACATGCAAGCCGCCCGTTGTGGACGCCGACGTTGCCGATAACCCCCGCAACGTTGCTAAAAAGCCGCAAAAGCGCGCAAAAAACAAAAAGAATTTTTACAAGAAAAAGTAGTCCCCAAAAAAAAATTTTTTCCGACGGAGTTTTCCACTATAAAAATCCGATAATGGAGATTGGGCTTGCTTGTTTACCGAAGAATTTTTTCGTTTTTATAAAATTTTTTATGGAGGACTTTTTGTATTTTGCAAATTGAGCCGAACTGGTTAGACCTAAAACTTTTCGCGTTGATTATAGGAGCTCGACAGCGACAGAATCGGCGAGCATTTTGCCGCGCCTCGTAAGCCTTACGCGCGCGCCGTCGCGCTCAATAAGCCCCTCCGACAATAGAAATTCGAGCGGTTTTTCGTACTTTTGCCTGTCGGCGCGCGGGAAGCGTGCCCCCAAAATGTCCATATCGACGCCTCCGCCCATTCTAAGCCCAAATATTAGCGCGCTTGAAAACATTTCTTCGTCGTCGAGCACGACAATATCTTCGCGGGCGAATTTGCCGCTTTCCACGCCGCTTTTCCATTTTGAAAAATTCGGCGAGTTCCTATATCTAAATCCCCCGAATTGCGAGGCCGCCGAAGGGCCAATACCGACCCACTGCGCCATATTCCAGGTGGAGAGGTTGTGCAGGCACTCGCCTCCGGGGCGCGCGTAGTTGGATATCTCGTATTGCTTGAAGCCAAGCTCGGGGAGTTCGTCCATTGCAATCTCAAAAAAATCCCCTTCGCGCTCGCGTTTTTGAATTTCCGCCCCTTCGGGAATGCCGCCGCAAAACGACGTCCCGTTTTCAAACTCGAGGCAGTAGGCGCTTATATGGTTTACAGAACACTTGGCCGCGCGCCTTAGATCCGCGCGCCACATTTCCTCCGTCTGCCCCTTTGCCCCGAATATGAGGTCTATCGAAAAGTTGTCAAACTCTGTCTCGGCTACGGCGTCTATTGCTTCAAGTGTCGATTTTAGGGAATGGGAACGGCCGAGCGACTTTAAGACGCCTTCGTCGAAGCTCTGTACCCCGAGGGAAATTCTCGTCACTCCCGCCTGCTTGTATAGTGAGAGTTTTTCGCGGGAAATTGTGGACGGCGACACTTCAATCGTCCACTCGCGCGGCTTCGGGAACCGCCCGAATGCGCCTGCGAGTTTTTCAAATTCGCTTTCCCGCAAGATAGACGGTGTTCCGCCTCCCCAAAAAACCGTATCGGGCGGCGGGAGCCCTGGCGAATCTGCGAGCAATTCGAGCTCCCGCGTGCATATTTTTACGTATTCGCGAATGTCGTCGCCCGTCGGCACACGCTTGTAAAACCTGCAATATCCGCATGGAGCCGCGCAAAACGGAACGTGAACATAAATTCCAAAATTCTCGAAAATGGCTTGCATGGGAGGCGTTATTATTTAATAAATTCGATACAAAAAACAAAACAAACTAATATGGCAAAGAAATTATCATTTGTTTTATCGGCAATATCCATGCTTGTTCTGTGCGGCTGCGCCGGCCTTACAAACTTGACGCCCGAAAGAGTCCCTGAAAATTCCTCCGGGCTCTATACGCTGAGCATGAGCGCTCATATAAACGACGGTTCCATCGTGCCGGGGTCGATACAGCCCTTCTTGGTAATCGACGAAAAAATTCTCCCGATGAACCCTGTCCAAAATCTCGACAACGAGCGCATATACGAGTACGACTACCGCCTCCCGAAAGGGCGCAAAGACGCAAAATACTACTTCATGCTGAAATACAAGGTTAAGAACAGCGTTGAGAACAAAGAGGCTGAAAGAACCCTAACAAGCCCGACCGTCTATGTTCTCGAACCCATACGCAGATACGTCGTCACCCTCCAGAGCGAAAGAGGGCCTGTCGGCACGGTTGTGCCAGTTCTCGGAAGGGGTTTCGACAAGCTTGATAAAATTATCGTTGGAGGGACGCCTGCCGATACGGAATACGTCTCCCGCGCGGTTATAAACTTTACCGTTCCGCCGCTTAAATCGGGCGTTGACTACGAGGTAAAGCTCGTCGGCTCCGAAAGCGAAATGTGGATAGGCCAGTTCAGGGTGGATCCCGCGGAAATGAAAGTCTCCCCGAAAAAAATAGAGCTTAAAAGCGGTGAAATAGTAAACGTAATATTCGGGATAGGCTTCAGCGCGCCGAAAGACGGATACCCGATAGACGTAAAGACCAATATCCCAAGCTCCGTCATAATGGACGAAATCGTCGTCCCCGAAGGCAAGACAAGCGTAAGCGTCGCTTTGAAGGGCGGCGCGGAAGGCGACGGATTTTTATACGTCAACGGGCTTGGGTTTAACGAGGTCGTAGTGCCCGTGACGGTAAAATCCGCCGAGCCGAAAGACGAGCTGCTTTCAAACGTATCGGACGCGGTAAACGAAATAGATTCCGCGGAAGACTCCATGGAGAAAGGCAAAGATGCCAAGAAAGCGGATGAAAAAGCCGCTCCCGCCAGTGGCGAGCCGAAACCCGAAGAGTCAAAATAATTTTCTAACAGCCGTGGCATAAACTTGTCGGCAACTTAAATAAAATTATGAAGGCGAAAAAAACAGTCGAATTGAAAAGGTATCCCGAAACGGCCGCCGACAAAAGCTGCGACCAGCCAATAGAATGCGTGTTTGAAGGAATGTCTGAACGCTTGATGAGGATTCAGCGCGACCTTCTTATGCCGGCGTTCATATTTGAGCAGGAGAAAATTCAAAACACTATAACGTTCTTCGGTGCGTCCCGTATAAAGCCGGAGGATGTTGCCAAAAAGGCGTACGAAGACGCGAAAAAGCGCGGCGGGAGAGGCTCGAAGGCGCAGCTTGAGGCTGCAAAAATGGCGTACGAGATGTCGAAATACTACACGTGCGCGGAAGAGCTTGCCCGCAGGCTGCAAGAGTGGTCAAACTGCCTCGACTTGCCTGAGGACAAAAAGTTTTATATAATGACAGGCGGCGGGCCCGGCATTATGGAGGCCGCAAACAAGGGCGCATACAGGGCGGGCGGAACGCCTGTCGGCGCTACGATAGTCATTCCCGACGAGCAAAAGCGCAACAAGTACCTCGACAGGGGCGTTTGGATAAATTTCAACTATTTTCTAATGCGCAAATTCTGGCTGCTGTTCTTTGCGAAGGCGCTTGTTGTATTCCCCGGCGGAACAGGCACGTTCGACGAATTTTTCGAGGTATTCACACTGATGAAAACCAGAAAGACCCATTCGTACATTCCGACAGTGCTGTTCGGGCGCAAGTTCTGGGAGAAGTCTGTCAATTTTGATTGGCTTGTAAAAACGGACGTCATAACAAAAGACGACCTCGGCTTCTTTGAATACGCCGAAACTGTCGATGAGGCTTTCAATTTTATAACATCCAAGCTCGAAAAGCAGATGTCGCTCAAAAAAATGTAGGGCGCGGATTTTTATTTTAAAAAACGCGGTTTGCGCCGCGTTTTTTTTATGCGCCGACCGAATGCGCCGGCTAAATCTGCATAGCGAGCTGCCCGCCGTATTATTTGGAAGGTGTTTTTTTTATGGGCTGGATAAGCGAAAATGTTTGATATGCCCGCAAAACGCGCAATAATCTTTCAATATTTTTATGAAACTTCTGGACAGATACGTATTTTGCGAATGGCTGAAAATCTTCTTAGTGGCGATATGCGTCACTTTGGGGATTTTGGTGTTGCACGATATGTACAGCAATCTCGGCAAATTGATAAACTGGGGGGCCGATACAAAGCAAATATTGCTCTTTTACGGGCTGTTGTCGCCAACTTTGGTGCCGGTTGTCTTGCCGATTAGCCTTTTGTTGTCGCTGATATACGTATTGGGGTCGCTGCACCGAAACAACGAAATAACCGCAATGCGCGCGGCGGGCATGAACGTCTTTAAAATAACGCGTTCGCTGTGGTTTGCAGGGATATTGCTTTCGGGGCTTCTTCTTTGGCTAAACGCCCACATCATACCCGTTTGCAAGGAGTCTTCCCGCGAGTTATACGATAGCATACGTTTTGCGGGGCAAATGCAGACTGTCGATCTTTCGGAAGTCGGGCGGGTGAACGCGCTGTGCTTTAACAATAGGAAAGACGGAAGGCTCTGGTTTATGAATTCTTTCAGCCAGGCTACAAACCGCGCGCGGGGCGCTACCGTATCGACCCTCGACCCAAAGGGCGGGGAACTTTCGCGCATAATGGCGCGCGAGGGCGTTTACGACGATGTTGACCGCTGCTGGTATTTTCTCGACGGGCAGGAAATAGATTTCGACCCCAAGACGCACAGGGCAGTGAAGGCTGTCGGCTTTGACAAGAGGTATTTTAAGGAGTTTGACGAAGACCCGAAAATAATGGTTCTGTCGATGCGCCGCCCAAAGGATCTTTCCCTGTTTGAGACAAAGACGCTCATAGAGTCGATGGGCAGCGCCGAAGCTCCGGAGGCAATCCCGTATTTGGTAAGGGCGTATTCGATTTGGTTCAGCCCGTTTGCCTGCATAATAGTAGTCGCGATAGCCATACCGTTTTCCGTCGCGGGAGTCCGCACAAACCCAATGGTTGGCGTCTCGAAAACTGTCGGGTTGTTTTTCGTTTACTTTATTCTCGACAGTGTCTTTACGGCTGTCGGCGGGCGCGGGATAATTCCCCCGCTATGGGCGGCGGCAATACCGAACATCGCAATGCTTATATTTGCGCTGACTCTTTATAGAAAGGTTGTTTAAAATTTATGGAACCGGACAAAAAACTAAAAGTTCTGATTGTGGGCAGCGGCGGTCGCGAACATGCGCTTGTGCTTGCCGTCAAGAGGTCGCCTATGCTGGATTCTCTCGTGTGCGCACCCGGAAACGGAGGAATCGGGCGCGACTGCGAAACGGTAAACATTTCCGCAGAGGATGTAGATGCAATTGTCGAATACGTCCTCAAAAATAAAATCGACTTTGTCATCTGCGGGCCGGAAGTTCCGCTTTGGCTGGGGCTCGCCGACAAGCTAAGGGAAAAGTCGGTGCCCGTTTACGGACCGTCGAAAAACGGCGCGATACTCGAAGCGAGCAAGGCGTACTCCAAAAACTTTTTGAAAAAGTACTCGATTCCGACGGCCGAAGGCGCAAATTTTACGGATCCCGACGCCGCCGAAAAATATATAAGAAGCGCCCCGTTCGACACTGTCATAAAAGCAAGCGGGCTCGCCGCGGGCAAGGGAGTCGTAATCCCGGTTTCGCGCGACGAGGCCGTGGCGGCTGCGCGCGAGATGCTCGAGGGCGGCGCGTTCGGCGACAGCGGCAAAGAAATTGTCGTCGAGGAGAAAATGGACGGTGAAGAGGCGAGCATAATGCTCGTTGTTTGCGGCAAAAAATACGTGATGCTCCCCGCGAGTCAGGACCACAAGAGGGTCGGCGAAGGCGATACCGGCTTGAATACTGGCGGAATGGGAGCGTATGCGCCTGCGGCGGTCGCGACTCCCGAAGTGTTGGAGGCGGTCAGAAAGACGATTGTGGAGCCGACTCTCGCCGGCCTCGAAAAAGAGGGGATAGACTATCGCGGTACGCTGTATGTCGGAATAATGATTACGGCGCGCGGGCCGAAAGTCGTGGAGTTTAACGTCCGCTTTGGCGACCCCGAATGCCAGGTTTTGATGCCCCTTTTGGCGAGCGACCCCCTTGAAATGCTATACGATACCGCATGCGGAAAATTGGACGCTTCAAAGGTAAAAATAGCGGACGGATTTGCGGCGGTAGTAGTCGTGTGCGCAAAGGGATACCCTGGAAAATACAAGAAGGGCGAGGAAATATCCCTGCCTGAAAAAACTCCGCCGAACACTCAAATAATACATGCCGGGACGAAGCTTGAAGGCGGAAAGATTGTGTCGGCGGGCGGCAGAGTCCTCGGATTGACAGGATTCGGCAAGACTCTCGAAGAGGCGCTCTCCAATGCGTATTCACTCGCCGGGCTGATTAAGTATGAAGGCGGATTTTTCCGCCGCGACATCGCCCACCGCGAGCTTGAACGAAGGGCTGCGGAAAAGAAAAGGTAAAATCGCGCCGCAACGGATTGAGAAATCCGCCCGAGTTTTTCTATCGGGCGGATTTTTTTCGGAAAAATTTTTTCTGAAAAAATATTTTATATAAAAGCTCCGCAGAAAAATTATTTTTGCTTCCGCGCACTTTGCCGGCGCTTTTTCTAATATTGAAAGCGCGTTTTCCCAAAAAAATTTTTGTTGAATAGTCGGGGGCAGTAGTAAAATTTTTCCGCGAACTGGGCGGTTATTTAGTTGTAGTACAATAAAAATCCGCCGCGCAAAATCCGCCGCAATTTTCTGAGCAGGCGGATGGGGAGAGTGTTGCAATACCGCGGCATTGTAAATATCAGCGAGCTCTGCTTTGGGGACATTAAAATATTTGCTCTTGACGTATTCTAAGAACGCGCTTAATAATTTTTAAATTAACAAGTAATCGTATATGGGGAAAACGTTTTTATCTATTGTATTTTGCGCATTGCTTTGCGCATGCCAGTCGCAGCCGCAAGTCTCTGAGATTTCTTTTGAAGAAAATCCGGGGATTTTCCAAAATCCGGGGCAGGGTTGGATGCGTTTTGGAAATGCGCTTAAAGGCTCAAAGAATAAAATCAATTTCGGGGCTGGGTATTCAAGGTTTCTATGGGTGGCTCTCGAACCTAAAGAGGGTGTTTACAACTGGGAGCCAATAGACAAGGCGCTGGAAAATTTTTCAAAGCAGGGGCTGCCTTTTTACTTCCGCATAATGTGCATAAGCACATCTGGGTATCCGCAATTCTATAACTCTCCGAAATGGGTTTTTGACAAGGGCGCAAAATATACAGTGCACACAATGCAAAAAGAGCCCAACAAAAAATTTCCCGACGGCGTAGTTAAAATAGCCGTTCCCGAATTCGGCAACCCCATATTTATGGAGGCGCATGAAAAATTCATAAAAGCGCTTGCCGCACGCTACGACGGCGACCCGCGCCTCGGCGGGCTCGACTTGGGCAGCTACGGCAACTGGGGCGAGTGGCACTGCACGAGCCTCGGGCTGGGGAAGGGCGTCGTGCGCCCGCACTCCCGCGAGGTTCGTCAAAGGTACGCCGACATGTACCTCAAAAACTTTAAAAAGACCCCCATAATTTTTATGACGGACGACCACGAGACGCTCGAATACGCACTCGGAGACGGCGAGAAGCCGCGAGTTGGCATGCGGCGCGACGGTGTCGGCTCTCCGGGCCATTTTAAGCGTTGGATTGGAACTTTCCCGTACGAAAAAATAACGCGCATGGGCGACGTATGGAAAGACATGCCGATGTTTTTCGAGTTCTTTGCAAGCGTCAATATGATGCGCGGCTGGGGCTGGGACATTCCGTATTCTCTGAAATGGGTATTGAAAAACCATGCGAGCCTCGTAAACGAGGGACCGCTTGGGCCGGACCAGATAGCCGAGGGTTCCTCGGAAGAGAAGCTTCTTAGGGATATAGACCTTTACGCGGGTGCTAGGCTCGTGCCCGAGAAAGCGCGCGTAGAGTGCGAAGATGGGGTGATTAAAGTCCGCGTGGAAGGAACTAATAAGGGGGTTTCTAAAATATATTTGCCGTACGAGTTCGTGTACGAATTAAGAGACCGCGCGGGAAATGTTGTCGCCGAAAAAATTTCCGCGAAAAATCCGGGGTCGATACTGCCCGGCAAGTTTGTTTTGTCGGACGAGTTCAAGGCGGATTTAAAGGATGGAGAAACGTATTTTCTTTCGCTTAGGGTGCGCCACATTCAAAAAGTTTTTAAGGATTTTCGGTTTGCGTCAAAAAATTTGACGAAGGACGGGGCTCTCGACCTGGGCAATGTAAAAATAAAATAAATCCATAAAATGATAAAAAAGCTGGCAATTATAGCCGCTGCGGCATGCGCAATATGCGCGGCGCATTCGTCAGAAATAAAGTTCGATGAGAATAGCGAAATATTTGAAAATCCCGGACAGGGGTTTTCAAGCTATTCGCTCGGTTTTAGAACGGATACGAAGGTAAATTACGGCGCAGGATATTTTAGATTCGAGTGGGCAAAATTGCAGCCTGTTGAAGGATCGTACAACTGGAAACCGATAGACAAGGCTCTCGAATTTTTCTCGAAAAACGGGCTGCCGTTCTATTTTAAGATAATGTGCACAAACTACCATGGGGGCGGAAAATACTCGACGCCGCAGTGGGTGTTTTTAAAAGGGGCAAAGTCTCACGAGTTTAAGGGAGTGAAATATAAGACTCCCGACGGGGGAACGTCTGACGTGCACATATCGGCGTATTTTGACGACCCCATATTTATGGAGGAACACGAAAAATTCATAAAGGCTCTCGCCGCCCGCTACGACGGCGATCCGCGACTCGGCGGGCTCGACCTCGGCAGCTTCGGGAATTGGGGCGAGTGGCACTGTACTTCGATAGGTTTGGAAAATCCGAATATGTACGGCTTTGAGACCCGAAAGAAGTATGCCGACATGTACCTAAAAAATTTTAAAAAGTCCGACATATTCTTTATGACCGACGACCACGAAGTTCTCAAGTACGCCCTCGGAAACAAGAAAAAGGCGAGGGTCGGTTTGAGGCGGGACGGGATTGGCTCCCCATGGCACTTCGGAAGGTGGATAGGCAAGCCGCCGTACGATAAAATCGAAAGAATGGCGGATGTCTGGAAGGACAAGCCCATATTTTTCGAGTTTTACGGTGACTTTAATTTGTTGCACAAAAACAAATGGGACATTGTTTTTTCGTGCGACTGGATATTGAAAAACCACGTATCGCTTGTGAATGAAATTCCGCTCCACCCGCAGCTGATAAGCGACGATAAGGAGCGCGCCGCGCTGGACGATGTCTGCCGGTATGCAGGGGCCCGGCTTGTCCCTGAAAAGGCGGAAGTTTCGTATGCCGACGGGAAATTGGAAGTCTCGATAGAAGGGGAAAACAAAGGGGTTGCGCGCATACATTTGCCGTATAGAATGAAATACGAGTTGCGCGACTCTTCCGGGAAAGTTGTCTTTGACATGCTGTCCTCACAGGATCCGCGCAAATTGCTTCCCGGAAAATTCAAATTTTCCGATGCGATGCGCGTGTCGTTAAAGTCAAATGAAACATATTCCCTGTCTCTTAGGATATTCCACACAAAGAAAATTTTTAGGGATTTTAAGTTTGCGGTAAAGAACCTTACAGAAGGCGGATCTCTGGATCTCGGGAAAATATCTGGCAAGTAATGCGCGCAACCCCGAGTTTCTGGGCTCGGGGGGGCTTGATTATTTCTTCTGCGCGGAGGGCGCAAAAATTTCTTTTGTGCGGGGGTGCCCAATTATCTCTTTAAGTTGGCTGCGCGCGGGATTTTTTGCCCGGTTGAGCGGTGGAGGAAGCCCCCGCCCGGTTGCACTGTGAGGAGCCCCCGCCCAGTTGTGCGCAAAATGTTCATTATTTTTTGTTTTGCAGCATACTGAGACTAATTTTTTTGCGGAGCTCGTGCGGCGGCGATATAAAAGGCGGCGATAGAAAATTCTGCAGCTTTCTTGCGCCTGTGCTGGGCTGTTTGAAATGCTTGCATATAAATATATAAGACTACCCGGATTATTTTGCTTTCGAGCTTTATCACCGGCTTATAGCGGGTATTCGGAAAAAAATTTTTTATGCGAATTTGCGTAGGTAGCATTGCATGCTCTCCGATTCTATGCGCGGGGATTTTTAGGGTAGGATTTTTTTTATAAAAATTCTTGCATAGGGCGGGTTTCGGTGAGATTGTCAAAATAGTTTTTCATTATATAAACAACAAATAAAATACTGCGATATGAGTTGTCCAAATCACAATTGCTCGCACGAAGTGCAACAGATGTGCTGCGTAGCGAAGGGCGCTAAACACGGTCCCGCACCCATTCCCGAGGAGGGAAAATGGGTAAAGGCCACTCAAATAAGCGATATAAGCGGTCTAACTCACGGTGTGGGTTGGTGCGCACCGCAACAGGGTGCCTGCAAGCTTACCCTCAATGTCAAGGACGGCGTTATAGAAGAAGCCCTCGTTGAAACAATCGGGTGCTCCGGAATGACGCATTCCGCCGCTATGGCCTCCGAAATCCTTCCCGGAAAGACCATACTCGAAGCGGTAAATTCCGACCTCGTCTGCGACGCCATAAACGTTGCAATGCGCGAGCTGTTCCTCCAAATCATTTACGGCCGCACGCAAACAGCGTTCTCCGAAAACGGCCTGCCGGTAGGCGCAGGTCTTGAAGACCTCGGCAAGGGGCTCCGCTCGCAAGTGGGCACTATGTACTCCACTAAAGCCAAAGGCCCGAGATACCTCGAAATGGCCGAGGGATACGTTCTCGAAGAAGGCCTCGACGAAAATGGCGAAGTTATCGGCTATAAGACCGTTCATCTCGGCAAAATGCTCGAACAAATCCGCAAGGGCGCAGACCCCAAAGAAGCGTTCGAAAAGAACGTGTCTGTCAAGGGACGCTTTGAAGACGCCGTTAAAGTCATAGACCCGCGCAAAGAATAGGAGGAACTTATTATGGCTATAACATTTGAAGGTTACGAAAGACGCATCGACAAAATCAACAAGGTTCTCGCGGAATACGGTATAAACGGGCTCGAGGACGCCCAAAAGATCTGCAAGGACAAGGGCATAAACGTCGAGGAAATCGTAAAGGGCATTCAGCCCATCGCCTTTGACAACGCCGTTTGGGCATACACTGCCGGCGCTGCAATCGCGATAAAGAAAGGCTCTAAGAATGCCGCTGAAGCCGCCGAAAATATCGGGATTGGCTTGCAGTCGTTCTGCATACCCGGTTCTGTCGCAGACTCCCGCGATGTTGGGCTCGGGCACGGCAATCTTGGCGCGATGCTTTTGAGGGAAGAAACAAAGTGCTTCTGCTTCCTCGCAGGCCACGAATCCTTTGCGGCTGCCGAGGGCGCGATAGGCATTGCAAAGACCGCCAATAAGGTTCGCAAAGAGCCCTTGCGCGTAATCCTCAACGGCCTCGGAAAAGACGCTGCGTACATCATTTCCCGCATAAACGGATTTACCTCTGTCGAAACTGAGTACGACTATTATACGGGAGAGCTCAAAATCGTAAAGGAAACTCCATTCTCGAAGGGCGAAAAGGCGAAGGTTAGAGTGTACGGAGCCGACGATGTGAGCGAAGGCGTTGCAATTATGCGCCATGAGGGCGTTGACGTTTCAATAACCGGAAATTCAACCAACCCCACGCGCTTCCAGCACCCGGTTGCCGGCACCTATAAGAAGTGGGCAACGGAGCACGGAAAGAAGTATTTCTCGGTAGCTTCGGGCGGTGGCACTGGCAGAACTCTGCACCCCGACAATATGGCGGCGGGTCCCGCATCGTACGGCATGACCGACACTATGGGAAGAATGCACGGCGACGCGCAGTTTGCTGGTTCTTCTTCCGTTCCGGCGCACGTCGAAATGATGGGGCTAATCGGAATGGGCAACAACCCGATGGTTGGCGCTACTGTCGCTGTTGCGGTTGCCGTTGAAGAAGCCACAAAGTAATTAAGGTTTAGATTCTAAAGGGCGGTTTTTTTAACCGCCCTTTTTTTTGTCTCTTATAATAATAAATTGTATTTGTTGATTAGCTGGCGCAAAACAAGTGCTGTGGAGTCTGGGCGGGGAGGACTTTACAGTTAGCTCGCGTGGGTATTTTTTGTTTTAGATAAAAGTTCCTAGGAGGGTGGGGATTTGAACAGTATAATGTGCCTATATTAAGTTTTTTTTGGGAAAAATAATGGTATTGCCATATAGAATTTTTTGCTTAAGACGCAAATTTGCCGTAAATACTGTGTAAAATATGTTATTTGAGCGCATATACAAATGTAGTTCTTTGTGTGGGAAAGCAAAAAGACGCTGGATATTTTTTTGCGTGTTTTAATTTATATAGGGTATTCGTCGCACGGGTTTGCAGCGGAAGTGCGTATCGTAAAATAGGTAAGGGCAGTAAGTAAAATTTTCCCGAGGTTTTGTCTCACGGGCGCTATTCTATTTTTTTAGTGCTTAATGGATTTTGGTGCGGATAGGTATAAATTTACCATAGTAAATATATTTAATTAGTAATATCTAACGGGATTGTTATCGCCTTTATTAGAAAGCAAGTGGAAGTTTTTTAACTGTCAAATAAAAATATAAAAATATTTGTTGAAAAGAGCAAGATATGTAGTAGTACGTTAAGATATAAAAGATATTCAACAATTTAGCCGCAAAGTTCTATGAAAACGCCTCTAATATTATCAATTAGCCTTCTTGCCGCTGTTCTGATGGCTCAGGAAGTATCTACTGTAAATTATTATTTTCGCGGAAATAGTGGCTACTGCCCTGTGACAGGTCAAGAGTCATTAAAATATTGGAGCCTCACTAAAGATACATACACAGCTCCCACTAAATTGCCGGGTAGCGATGCTGTGGTCATATTGGATACTATAAATACTAGTGTGCATTATGCCCGTTTGGACTATTTAAATACAGCAACTTACTATGCGGTAGATTCTACGGTAAATACGGAGATGAATTTTATGACTCCATTGTCGACTGTCTCCGATTTCACGGTAACTGCTAAGTCTGATAATGCGTATAGCACAGACACTAACCTAAAACAGCTGAGGTTTGCCATTCAAACCTCGGATTTTCTGACAGTGGGCGGCGATATGATATTGAATACAACAAAATATTTTACGACGCGCATGTCGCTCTTGAAAGCCGGCACGCTCAGGGTCAATGGCGCATTGCAATTCAACTATTTAGGCGGAGCCGACGATGTCGGGTTCCACGCTTTTGACATGAGCGATGCAGTTAATACTTCAACCGGCGGAAGCTTCACTCTTGAAACGGGCGGATTGTCGAATACCGGCAGGACTGTATATGTAACTTCCGCGCACGGTATAAGTGCGAATTTCCTATTTTTAAACGATGAAAAGACCGGAACCTTTAAAGGCGGAGATTTTAAAGGTGTCTTTGCGACGAATAATAACGTCTCTACGACAATTAACTTTAGCATGAGTGCCGACGGGCACCAGTCGCTTACATTATACAAGGCATCAAACACTTCCGATTACGATATTCCTGGATTTGGCGGCAAGAAGGACATGGCTATCGGAAATGTAGAAGTCTATAAAGGCAGCTTGGACTTTAATAGCCAGCTTGCAATAAACTCGGTTTTGCTCAATGGTGGCTCTTTGAAATTGTCGACATTTGAGAATGTTGGGTCGCTTACGATTAACGGCGGAGAACTCGTATATGGAGGCATAATAAACGCTGATTCGTTTGAAGTGAACGCCGTTGGGGAAATAAAAGTGGTGTTCTCAGCGGAAGACTTGGAGTCTTACGAGTTGCTAATAGTTAACTTTGATAATTTGATCGGAGATTTTGACGAGAGTCTTTTTGTCGCGTACGACGAAGAAGGCAACAAGATTGGCGGCGAATTTACTAAAACCGTATATTCCGGATCTTCCGGCTCGCTTACTTATACGGTGCCCGAGCCCGCAACTTTTGCTGCTCTATTGGGTATGGCAGCTCTGTTCTTTGCTGCAAGGCGCAAATCCAAGTAGGCTTAGCTTATAGTGAAGAAAAAAGGTGTCCGCAATGCAGGGCGCCTTTTTTTTGTTTATGTGCAAGGCGAGTATTTGATATTTTTACATTGAAAAAGCGCGGGATAATTTTACTTTTATTGTAATGAGAAAGTTAATTATGCCCTTATTGTTTGCGGTTGCTTTGGTGACGGAAAGCGCCGCGCAAGATATCTCAAAAATAGATAAAAATTTTGAGCCGCAAAAAATAGGAAACATAGAGTTCTGTTTCTATAACGCAAAAAATGCGCCCTTCAAAGTGGAAGGTTTGCCTTGGCGCAAAGAAGGTGGAGAATTTTCGAGGCTCCCGAAAGGTATTACGAAGGAGAATGCGAGTGCCGGCGTGATAGGGCTATGCTCCCACACTTCGGGAGTAGCCGTCAGGTTTTCTACCGACTCTAAAATGGTTGCAGTAAAATATATGACGAGGGGTTCGGGTGACATGGGTCATATGCCGCGCTCAGGTTCAAGCGGATTCGACTTGTATGTGAAGGGGACAGATGGAAAATACTCCTTCCTAAAAAATTTCCACCAGCGCAACCTTGCTGAGATGGGGAAAGTTCCCTACTCAGAAATCGGCGCGAAGTTTGGAGACTCTAAAATGAGGGAATATGCTCTATATTTCCCGCGCTATTGCGGTGTAAAAGACGTCGAAATAGGGGTGCTTCCCGGAGCGAAAATAGAACCGCCCAAGCCGCATAAAGTGGGCAAGCCGATAGTATTTTACGGTTCTTCAATAACACAGGGCGGCTGCGCGTCAAGGCCGGCTACAGTCTATACGGGAAAGCTTTGCAGGGAAGTCGATGCGGAGGAGGTTAATCTTGGGTTCTCCGGCAATGCTAAGGGCGAAGACGCGCTTGCGGAAAGAATAGGCGATATTGATATGTCTGTATTTGTCTATGACTACGACTACAACGCCCCAACAACGGAGCATCTTGCAAAGACCCACGAGAGATTCTTTAAAATTTTTAGGAAGAAACAGCCGAATACTCCCGTTATTATGATGACCCGTTGCTCATGGCCGTCGCGCGACAGGGTTGAGGTGATTCGCAAGACTTACGAAAACGCCGTAAAAGCAGGGGATAAAAATGTATATTTTATAGACTGCACTAAGATATTTGAGCCATACGGCGGAATAGCCGAGTGTACGGTGGACTTTTGCCACCCGACTGACTTGGGATTCCATGCGATGTACAAGGCGGTTCTGCCGGTGCTTAAAAAGATACTCGGAGACAAATAATATTATGAAAATAAAAAAACTATTCTTTGCGGCGTTTGCGTCGGTATTCGCCGGATTTTGCGGGGCGTCGGAATACGATCTTGCTGCTTATGTGTGGCCCGCATATCAGCCTGAACCGCGTTGGAAGGAGCTTGGAATATTTGAGCACGGCTGCGGGGAATGGCAAAACGTTTACGAGGCTACTCCCAAAAAACCGGGGCACAGGCAGCCGAAAGTACCTCTCTGGGGATACGAAAACGAGGCTGACCCAATAGTCGTCGCCAGAAAAATAGACGCGGCGCTCGCGGCCGGTGTAAACGTATTTATATACGATTGGTATTGGTACCGCAATCGTCCGTTTCTCGAAAACGCGCTAAATGAAGGCTTCTTGAAAGCCCCAAATTCGCAGCGAATGAAATTTTTTATAATGTGGGCAAACCACGATGTTAATTATTTGTGGGACAATAAAAAGGCGGATAAGACCGCAAATCCTCCGCTTTTTGACGCAAAAATATCTTTTGACGAATTCAAGAAGATTGCTGACAGGTGGATATCGAAATATTTCTCCAAGCCGAATTATTATAAGATAGGCGGGAAGCCCGTAGTTTCCATATATCGTATAAAAAACTTTGTTGACGGAGTAGGCGGCGAGGATAAGGCAAAAGAAGCACTCGATTACCTAAAAAAGCGCGCTTCGGAAGCCGGCCTTGGAGGCGCGCATATCATGACGACAAGCGAAATATCAAAAGAACTTGCGGACAAAATAGGAATAGATTCGACGACAGTGTACAGCTGGAACGACGGCACGTACGATAAAATACAAAAGGCGGAGCCAAACCTCACATATCGCGAATGGATGGGAATGGCAACCGCCCTATGGGACAAAAAGAAGTCGCTTGGGATACCATATTTTCCGAACGTCACTGTCGGTTGGGACACGAATCCCAGATTCCCGAAAGAAAAATTTGCCCCGATGGTCACCGGCGCCAATCCGACGGATTTTGAGCGCGCCCTCAGACAGGTTAAAGACTGGCTCGATAAAAATACGCCTCAGGGAATGCCGAAGCTTGTCACAATCAACTCATGGAATGAATGGACAGAAGGCACGTATCTTGAACCCGATACTGAAAACGGCTATGCCTATCTAAATGCGATAGCAAAAGTGTTTATGGGGCAATAATGCGGCAGACCTTTCTTGCAAGGCGCGCGGATAGTTTCGCGCGCTTTTTTTATCGAAAACTTTAATGAAAAATGGACATTTTAAAAAGTTTTCTGATTTATAGGCGAAGATTTTTTTTGAGATTTTTATTGCGTATAGAGCTTATTGGTTTTGCGAACTTTTATTTGTGCAAAAAATGGGATTTGAAGGGCGGGGAACTCTCCAAATTTTGAACAATTTGAGCCTAAGCAGGCTGCTCGCACTTGGATAAAATGGGATTGTTATTTTAAAAATTCTAAAAGCGTTAATAGGGAAACTACTAAGACTGAATTATTAAAGTGGATTGCAATTTTTTTCAGGAATACGAAAATATAAAATTATCCGCTTGTAGCGGCTGGGAGCGAATGTAAAAAATAAAAAAATTGCGCCTTAACATTTCGCAAAAGGAGGTTTAATTGTATAGAGTTTTAAATGTCTAAAATCTGCCAAACCTTTTAGCTGTTTTAAAGCATACTGTTGCGCTCTAATTAGGCGTGCGATTGGCTACAAAGGTATTTTTATTTCCGCAGCCCTTATTGGCGCAATCGATGCTCGGCGCTTTAAAGTAATTATCCCTTTTAAATCGACAGAAATTTTTAGATATTACAAAATATACGGCGGCGTGGGCATAAAAAAAAACCGCCCCAAAGGGCGGCTTTTGTAAAAAAACGTCTGTTATTCGGCCTCCGAGAATGAGACTTGTTTTATACCCGCCTTTGCGCATGCGTCCAAGACGGATATCGAGGCTTGGTGCGGAGAATCGGCGTCCGGAAATATCGTGACAATCGTGGATATGCCGCTTCTGTCAGCGCTAAGTTTTAGTCTGCGCAATGTGGAGGCAAGCTCGTTAAATTCGATTTCTCCCGGTTGGTCCATCGGGGTGCCATTTAAGAAAATGCTTCCGTCGGGCGCAATTTCAACCATTTGCTCGCTTGGCAGCGCCACATTTTCTTGCGGCTCCGCAAATGTCGGCAGAGAGAACATCAAATCGGCTTCCTGCTGAATCGGCAGGTACATAAAATAAATCAGAAGCAGAAAAACGACGTCAATCATGGAGGTAAGGTCAAACTTATCTTCCGATTCAAGAACTGAATTGTCTTTTGCCATATTAGTCGTCGTTTAGTGTTCCGAAAAGTATATTATATACTCCCGCGTCGGCGCATGTCTTCATCAGTTCGCTTACATGCTTGTGCGGAGTTCTGGCGTCGGCGCGAATGTATGCGCCCTTGAAGCCCTCTTTGGCATTTCTTGCTATGAGTGCCTCTTTTATATGCTCCAGATCCGACTTGAATGCCCCGAGAAAATATGTGCCGTTTTCGGAGACAGATATAAACTGCCTGTCTCCGACTTCTTCCGGCACCTTCGCTTCTGGGGCAATCGGCATTGCGACCTGAATCAGCTCAGCGGAAGCAAAACTGGTCACCGTCATAAAGAAGGTAATCAGAAGAAATACGACGTCGATCATCGGCGTTAGCTCGAACGCGCCGTCGTTTTCCGCAGGTCTCCAGGTTTTCATTTATTAAAACTTCTCTTGGTATTCAGATTTATTTTTGGTCTTCTGCCGCTTGTTCGACAACTTCTTCGGGAGTGCCGTCTACATCGGCTTCTATCTCGGAGATGTCTTGCGGACCGTATTTTGCGGACATTTTCATCGTGAACACGAGGTCGCCGATGATTCGGCTGGTCGACGAAATAATCGCGCCGTATCTGTTTTTAAAGAAGAAGAAGAAGAACATGGCCGGAATACCGACGATCATTCCCGCAGCTGTTGTGATTAGAGCTTCGGAGATGTTGTCGGCGAGCTTAGAGGCGCTGCCTGCACCTTCAGCCGCAATAGTGTTAAACGCCTTAACCATGCCGCTAACCGTTCCGTACAGACCCAACATAGGCGAAAGGGACGCTGAGACCGAAAGGTAGTTTATCAAAACGTACGGATTTGCGAATTCTTCAACCGAAGCTTCCTCCATGGCGGCTGCAACAGCGTCGGTATCTATGCCGCGCTCGTCGGCTCTTGCGAGACCGCAACCGATTATGTTGGTTATCGGCGAGGGATTCTTTTCGCAGAATTCGATGGCTTCCTTTATTTGAAGCTGGTTTACCATCGCTTCAACTTTTTTTACTCCGTCGGGATTTAAGAACTTCTTTCTGCGGATTGCTATGAAGTTGTATATTACAAGGGTTGTAGTGAGTATAGCGAAGAATCCGAGCGGATACATCGTTATGCCGCCGGCGCGCCACATATCGGCGATTGATTTTTCGGCTACTTTGGGGGCATCGGGCTTCGCGGGAGCATCGGCTGCGGGAGCGTCGGCTGCGGGCGCGGCGTTCTGCGCTAAGGATACGCCGGCGCTTGCAAATATCAGCGCGGCTATTGACAGGACGGAGAGTACTTTTCTTTTCATCTATTTATTCTTTGTTGTTTATTATAAAGTAAAATAGGGTATTTGGCGCAAAAGTAATATCGCGCCTTTGTAGGACATATTGCCCCAACTTTATTGATTGTTCAAGCATTTATTGCGCTTTTTTTTAAGGATTCGGCAATTTTTATTCGATGTGCGATTTCGCAAATTCGGCAATCTTCGCGCAAAGCTGCCCTAGGCCATTGCGGCGGTTGGGCGAAAGCTGGGTGCCGATTTTCAATTCGTCGAATATTGCAGGGTCCAATTCAAGGACTTCTTTTGGGGATAACCCGCTGTAAAGTTCGCATACGAGAGACGCTATGCCCCTCGTTATTATGGAGTCGGCGTCGCTCTTAAAATTGCATACGCCCGTTGCTGCATCGTAAGCGGGCACGAGCCATAGGCTCGATACGCACCCCTTGACGAGATATTCCTCTTTCTTCAAGTCGCCGGGGAGGTGCGGCTTATCTTTTGTCTTGGCTATAATGTATTCAAACGTGTCGCGCGGATCCTCGAAAAATCCAAACTCATCGCGCAAGGCCGCCTTCTTTTGTTCAACTTTTTCGCTCATATACCCAAAATCTTTATGCCGTTTGAATCGGCTATTTTTTTCACATTTTCGGAATTTAGTATTATAACGTTTCCGGCCTCCACAACCGCGTTCTTTATTCCGGCCTCCGCAAGCTTGCGGACTGTGCGCTCCCCGATTACGGGCACATCGAAGCGGTAGTCTTGGTTAGGCTTTACGGTTTTTGCAAAAAGCGCGTCTTTTGCCTCAAACTGGGCAACGCGCTCCAACATCTTGTCGGTTCCGTCGAACGACTCCACAGCAAGCACGGTTCCGCGCGCCGTCACGCACGACTGCCCTATGTCGAGGCGCGCGCATTCCCTGGCTATGTGGATTGCATGCTCCACGTAGTCTTGCGGAAGGGTCCACTTCCCGCCGCAAAACAGGCCGTGAGGGGCCGTGTCTGAATCGAGAAAGCTTCTCGCGTCGAGCATTTCGACGCCTATGCCGGCGAGCGCGTCCGCAACTGCCCCGAATATTGTTTCGGCGTTCTTGCGCTTTAGTTTTGCGAGGGTTAGTATCGCCTTCAGATCGGGCTTCATGCCCTTAAAGAGTTTTTTTGGCGTTATTTGTCCCGCCATTATCGCGTATTTTGCCCCGCCCAATTTTAAACTTTTTAAGAGCTTCCCAAGCTGACCTACATTCATAATGTACCGCTTGGAGGCATCAAAGTCATTCCAGAGTTCCGGGGAAGTTTCGTCCTCAAACGCCATTAGCACATGGTCTATTCCCGCGGATTTTAGCCGCCTGTGCAAAATTTCCGGATATTGCCCTTTGCCTGCCAATATCGCAAGCATTGCGCTTTCGTCGAAATCCCCGGGGAGAAACTTTGATAATTTGTGCATTTTATCAGTGTTTTATAGGCATTGCAAAAAAAGCTTTCGGCAAAATCAGCTCTGCGGCGAATCCGCCGTTTGGGGAATATTTGAAAATGACTGACCGCCTCAGCTGCTCGGCCGTTTTTATAAAATTCCCAAAGCGTTCGCGCTCTCTTGAATAAACGTGCTTAAATATAATTTTCTTATCGGATTTTTTTGTCGGGACAACTGCGGAAACGCCGTCTTTTACAATTTCCCATATCGAGTTTTGCGGCTTTATCCGCGCAAATCCGTCGAACGGGATAAGGCGCGAACCATTGCTTCCGGTTTCGGCAATGGCAATCCCCGAGTGTATCTCAGATTCGGCATTCGGAAACTTCACAGTGAATTTGCTGCTCCCGAGGCGCTGCGCAAGCGAAAACATAAACCTTCCGTTTTTTAGCGAAAGCGAGATATTTGAGGGCGCGGATTCCCTATCTATATTATCGGCAGTTCCGTTCTCTGCTGAATCTTGAACAAAAGCCTCTATTTTGAATTCGGCGGGGCCGATTGCAAGCATGGATGTTTTATTAGAGAAGGCGATTGAAAGCATTTCGCCGTCTGGGACAGACACGCACAGCCCATTTGCCGGAACTACGGAGGCGCGCTTAACATTTACCTGCGCCCCTGCGCGGGTAAATTTCATAGACTCGCGCACTGTCTTAAAAAAGGCGGCTCCGTCTATTTTTTCGGCAAACGAGTTTGCGGCGGCAAACAGGGATAAAAATATCGCTAATGCTGCGCGCTTCATTTTGCAACTATGTTTACGATTTTCCCGGGAACGTAAATTTCTTTTACGATCGTCTTTCCAGATAGGAAGTTCGCCACGTTGTCGAGAGACTTCGCCATGGAAAGAATTTCGTCTTTCCCGAGGTTTTTGCCCGCGACAATCTCACCGCGGAGTTTCCCGTTTACCTGTACCGCCATTTTAAAAGTGTCGGATTGGAGGTTTTTTTCGTCGGCGACCGGCCACGGGGCTTTCGCAACAGAACCCTTTCCGCCGAGCCTTTCCCAGAGCTCCTCGCCGATATGCGGCGCAAACGGCGCGAGCAGTTGTACGAACTTGCGGGCGCTTTCGAGCGAAACTTTTTCTTTTTTCTGGAAAACCGACATGAAAATCATCATTTGCGAAATTGCCGTATTAAAGCGCAGCGTTTCTATCGATTCTCCGACTTTTTTAATTGTCTCGTTTAGAGATTTCAGGAGTTCGGCGTCGTCCTTATAGTTTTCGGAGATTTTTTCCGAAGCTCCGCCGTCCTTGCCGATAAATTCGCGCCATACTTTGCGCAAGAATCTGACGACGCCCTCAATGCCGTTTGTGTTCCAGGGCTTTTGGTCTTCGAGCGGCCCGAGGAACATTTCATAGAGGCGAAGGGCGTCGGCACCATACTGCCTTATTATGTCGTCCGGGTTTACAACGTTTCCGCGGCTCTTGCTCATTTTGTACGAGCGCGCGTCGACAGATATCGACTTGTCCGCTTTTAAGACGAATCCGTTGCCGCATTTTTCCACGTCGGACTCCGCGACTTTTACCGGGATGTCGCCTTCCTTTGCCTTGTCGGCGCTCACCCATTTGCCGTCGGGCGACTTGTATGCGGTGTATTCAAGCTGGCCGAGGATTATTCCCTGGTGGAAGAGTTTTTTAAAGGGCTCCGGATTTTTAACTATGCCGCAGTCGTAAAGCACCTTGTGCCAGAAACGCGCATATAGCAGATGCAAAACGGCGTGCTCGGCGCCCCCGATGTAGAAGTCGGGGTATCCCCAGTATTGTTCCGCTTCGGGGCCTATGGGGGCGGAGTCGTTGTGGGGATCGCAGTAGCGCAGGTAATACCAGCATGAGCCTGCCCATTGCGGCATGGTGTTTGTCTCGCGCCTGCCTGCAAACCAGTCGGGACCAGAAGCGCGCCCGTCCGAAGCGGGGAGAACTTCTCCCGTGCGGGCGTTGACTTTTACATTCAGCCAATCCTCCGCATGCGCAAGCGGGCTTTCGCCCGTGCCGGAAGGCTTGTAGTTTTCCACTTTCGGAAGCTCGAGCGGCAAATCGGAGTCGGGCAGGGGGAGGGCGTAGAGCGTCTTGCCTTCGCTGTCTGTATATTTTACGGGGGATTCGGGCATATTCGCGCTCCATACAGCCGATTTAGCGGCGGCTTCGTACGCCTCTTTCTCTACCCATATAATCGGGAACGGTTCGCCCCAGTATCTCTGCCTCGAGAAAAGCCAGTCGCGCAGCTTGTAGTTTACGGATTTTTTGCCGGTGCCGGACTTTTCGAGCATTTGCGTTATTTTTATTTTTGCTTCGTCCGACGGAGTCGAGTCCCACTCTCCGGAATTCATCAGTTTGCCGACGTCGCAGAAGGGCAGTTCGGGCTCTTTGCCGTCGGCGTCTTTTTTGTCGATGACCCGTATTATTGGGAGGCCGAATTTTTTAGCGAAGTCGTAGTCGCGTTCGTCGTGAGCGGGCACGGCCATGATTGCGCCCGTACCGTAGCTCATCAATACGTAGTCTGCAACCCATATCGGGATTTCTTTGCCGTTTACCGGATTTATTGCGTGGGCTCCCGTAAAAACGCCGGTCTTGTTTTTGGCGAGATCCGTCCTGTCGAGGTCGCTCTTTGATGCGACGGATTTCACATACGCCTTAACTTCTTTTTCCTGTTCGGGAGAGACGAGCTTGTCGAGCAGCGGGTGTTCGGGGGCGATAACCATGTATGTCGCGCCGTAGAGAGTGTCGGGGCGCGTTGTGAAAATGCGCAATTTTTCGCCCTTCGCGGCGGAATCGGCTATTGTAAAATCAACTTCAGCGCCTTCCGAACGGCCTATCCAGTTGTATTGAAGCCTTTTTGTGGAGTTTGGCCAGTCGAGCCCCGCAAGCCCCTCTATCAGCTTGTCGGCGTATGCCGTTATGCGCAGCACCCATTGGCGCAGCTTTCTTCTCTCGACGGGGAATTTGCCAACTTCGCTCTTGCCGTCGATTACCTCTTCGTTGGCGAGGACTGTCCCGAGAGCCGGGCACCACCATACGGGCTTTTCGTCGACGTATGCGAGCCCCATTTTAAAGAGGCGGAGGAAAATCCATTGGGTCCATTTAAAGTATGACGGGTCGGTAGTGTTGATTTCTCTTTGCCAGTCGATTGCAAAACCTATGGATTTTATCTGTTTTCTAAAATTATCGATGTTTGCGGCAGTCGTAATGCTTGGGTGTGTGCCTGTTTTGACGGCGTACTGTTCTGCGGGCAGACCGAAGGCGTCCCAGCCCATCGGGTGGAGAACATTGTATCCGTTTGCCCATTTGTAGCGGGCGATGATGTCGGAGGCTGTGTATCCTTCCGGGTGTCCGATATGCAGACCGGCGCCGGAGGGGTAGGGGAACATATCCAAAATGTAATATTTCCCGTTTTTTGACGGGGCGGAAGTTTCGGCGTGGAACGTTTTTTCTTCGTCCCATTTTTTTTGCCAGCGTTTTTCTATTTCGGTAAAATCGTATTCCGGATTTCTATTTGTCATAGTCTAAAAATGTAAAATTCCATATTGAATTATTTTTTAGCGGCGTCAAGCGCAAGCTGTCGCAATCTTAACCGAGTTTTTTTTATCATTTTTGCCTCAAATGTTTCAGGCAAGATTTGCGTAAGATTTCAAATTAGCGCAAAAAATTTTTAAATTTGCGGGCGCGCCGTCGGGAATCCGAATTTATCGAGAGAAAGCAGAGCGGGAGAAGGGGGCAGATTAAAATTCTATTGTATTTATAAAAGGTAGCGGATTACAATAAGCCGCAGGCAAATGGCATTTATGGGGTATTCCGCTGCAAAGTATCTGTCGGTATAGTCGGAAACCGATATTCTTTCAAAAAATACTTGGCAAAACTGTTAAATTTGCGGGCGCTTTTTTGCGCAGGGAGTATATAAATTTTTATATTTCGATTGGCTGCCGCGTATCGTTTAAAAGCAAAAACTTGCGCTTGGCATTTTGATAAAAAATAAAAAATGCCCGAAAGCGGGAAGCCACGGGCATTTTTTTTGAAGTTTTAACAAGCCTTAGCGCCTTTTTCTAATCGCGCACACTGCGAGCGCAATAGCCCCGATAATTGCCGCAAGCGCCGCGGGTTCGGGAACCTGCGCGAAGGCTACTGTGAGGGAGTTGCCGTTCCAGGCGAAGTCGGCAATGGCATTTATGAGGTTTTCAGCCGCAAAGTATTCGTCGGCATCGACGGATGTTGACATTCCTTCAAAACTTCCCGCAGTAATGAGCGTCATCGCGGGTTCGCCAATTAAAGTTTCGGCATCGAGCCCTGAAAAGTCGATTACTATCTTTTCAAGAGTGTCTTTGCTGAATTTACCTTCGACAGCTATCGAGTTGGGAAGTCCGCCGTAAATTCCCTCGGTGGCAAAGACGAGCTTTCCGCCTGAGTATGTTAGGGATTTTACTTTTGCGCTTCCGTTATCCATTGTCGCGCCGAAAGAGCCGCCGCTAATGGTGAGGTCGCCTTGGGTTGTGTCGGAGTACGACAGTAGCAGAGTTCCGCCGGAAACCGTGAGCGATTCGGCGGCGGCGGGGGCGGAGTATATTAAAGTGCCGTTCTTTACTGAAACGGTCGTAAAACTCTTTGAACCTCCGAGATTGATTGTCTGTGTAGCGGAGGCGTTTTCAGCATCCAATGTCAGATGTATCTCGGTGGTATTTGTGAAACCTCCGTCATTTATATTGCCATACTTGACTTCCCCGGTAAAAGTTTGGTCAGCTTTATTTGTAAGGGTAATGTCGGCATTGAATGCGGAGTTATACTTTGCGTTGCCACTCCAACTCGCTCCTTCAATAAATACGATACCGGTACCCTTTAACCCGCCCCATTTTTGTGTTGAGTTGTATTCGGGATTGTTGAGGGCGGCGCGCACCACCGTAAAGGTGGAGTCGGAGTTAACGAGATTTACTACTCCGCCAATATTTACAGTCTCAGCGCATATTGATACTTTCGTGCGTTGCGCGTACACTCCCGTCCCGCCTCCAATAAGGGTTAAGTCGCCTCCTATCGAGATTTCGGAAAGCATTGGGTTTGTGCTCGCGGCTCTGCCGATTTGCACTTCGACACCGGCATTGTCGTAAACTATCTCTTGTTCTTCTGTCAATTTGGAGGCGGCAAAAGTAGCGTCGCCGTCTATAAGCAATTTACCTCCTGCTGCGTCAAGACATAATCCGCCCCAATTTACTATTCTTAAATTAGAATAGTATAAATCGCCAGATATGTTCATTGATCCCCCGTCTTTTATAAAAATGATGTAGTTGCCCTTTGAGCCGAGTGAAAATCCGTCGTAAAAATATAGGTCTTTTACGTAGGTGTCGCCGTTAATATTTGCTATTGTTGAATTATCTGATGCTTGAACTTTGAAAACGGCAGAAGTTGATTCTGACGGTAAGCCATTGCTCCAATTAGATTCCAACGCCCAATTGTCTCCGATTCCGAGCCATTCGGTGGTTGGTGAAGATGGGGTTTGGGCGAATGCGGGGATAGCCGAGGCGGCTAATATAAGATATAGTGGTGCTTTCATAATACGAAACCTTTCTGTAAAATTTCTACCTGATGTGCTTAAAAAACACAATTTATTTATTGAAAAAGAGTTTTAACAGTTAAAAAACTCTCCT
>ENA-UONT01000256-UONT01000256.1-human-gut-metagenome-genome-assembly--contig:-CS20-NODE-256-length-72955-cov-20.055432_pt1 | contig 72955 bp, 59 predicted proteins | sample MGYA00242459_ERZ724006 | MGnify/ENA metagenome assembly ERZ724006
TTCAGCCATCCCGGGATGGACAGGATTATGCAGGCCACCGGCAGGAGGAACATTGGCAGGTATCGGTTGGCTGCGATGCGCAGTTGATGCCAATTGCATTGGCAGTACACGGCGAACAGCGCGTACAAGCCGAGCGTGGTGCCGTCCACCGGAAGAAAAGCGATGGCCAGCAGCAGCCAAATGACGTTGCGTTCCTGCGTTGTCAGAAATTGCAGGAACGGTCGGTATTGCGGCCGGCCATGATGGCTGCCCGCGTCGATGGTGTCGTTTCCCATCGAGTTAGGGGAAATGCGGAACAAAAATCAGTTCATATCACGCCATCAAACAGACAGAAGAAGCACCAGCCGCGTCAGCCGAACCATCCGAATCACAACCCGCACCACCCACCCAACGCCAGCCGCTCCCGCCATCCCTCAGTCCGCACCTCAATCGCCTCCATCAGCTCCATCATGGGATGTGCCAAGCGCCGACTCTTCCGCTACATTTCCGGACGTTTTATGAGAGAGTCCGCATGACAGTTGAGAACAGCACTAGTGCAAACATGGTAGATTCGCGCAGTTTTCCGCTACATGGCGAAATGAGGGTCAATTTTTGCCCCAGGTACAGGCTGCTTTCACTTCTAGCAGTTCTACGATGCCGCCATAAAGCTTGCTTGTTATAGACATGACAAGACATATACACGTGTATTGCATTAGATATATCAAGAAATATACATATACCCGCTGTAGCGTATCATCAACCTAGTTTTATTCGTTTTAGAAAACCCTTGAGTGCGATAGCATATAGCAAGACGAAACCGATACTTGAGATGAGGTGAAGCGATGGTGGAAGAGCAAATCGATTGGAGGAAGACGGTCGAGGCCATTCTTGAGAACGCCAACCGTCCTTTCGTTCCGATCAGCAAGTCCTTCATCCAGCAGCCTCGCGGAAGCAAGGAGCGCAGCAGCGTGCTGTCCCAGTTCGTGACAAACGGAGATCTCAGGGGCTTGAAGGCCTATTTACTGATCGCGGCATCCGCAAGCAGCCCCGACACGGATAACGAATGGTACACATCGCTGCCCCTGCAAACATGGGCTCGTGCCTTTGGATGCTCAGAAACAGCCGGTAGCGTGGCGACCGCAAAGGCTGCCGCCACAAGGATTCTCTTGCGACTTCAACAACGTGGCCTGATCGAGAAATCCCGTTGTGGCAAAGAGCGCAAAATCAAGATCAAGCTACTCGCGCAGGACGGCTCGGGCGAGGAATACCAGCGACCAGCAAGCCGGTACATACGACTGTCCCACGATTTTTGGAAGAGCCGCTTCGATGAGGACATCAGCCTGCCCGCCTTGGCGATGTTCCTCGTCGTCCTTGGCGAACGAACACCATGCGAGCTTCCAACAGAACACATGCCGGAATGGTACGGATGGTCCGCAGACACCGCCGAGCGCGGCTTGCGCGAACTGCAGCGCATTGGCCTGATCCGCAAGGAACAACACCTCAAGGACGCCCCGCTGAGCCCAACGGGAATCACCACGGTGAACGAATATTATGTCTGCCCGCCATTCGACAAACAAACATTAGATTCGAGACGGCACACGCACGAGACGAAAGGAGGAGAAGCATGAGTGAACTGATCGCATGGGGCGACGAAAGCGTACAGACCCAAGGCGGCGTCATCCCCACCTACTACATGGGAGCTTGCATCTGCGGACTTGGAGAGCGCGATATCCGCAGCCAGCTGCTTTCCGCGACCAAGCGAAAAGTCTCCAAGTTGCATTGGCGTGACATGACGCTTTCGGAGAAACGCAGATCCATACCAGTCATCGAGGCATTGTCACTGCCCCATATCGTCATAGCCGCTACGCCCTTGGATGGCACGGTCACCTCCGAACGCGCCCGACGTAAATGCCTCGAACTCTTGCTGCCCACGCTGGAGAAAGAATACGGGGTTTCGCGTCTCGTTCTAGAATCACGCGAAACCAGCCAAGACGACAGGGACCTCGTGTTCGTCCGTGGATTGCGGAGCAGGCGTTTCATCAGCCAACTCCGCGTGGACTTCGCCCCGGGCTTTTCCGACGCTCGGCTGTGGATAGCAGACCAAGCGCTTGGAGCCATCGGCGATGCGCAACGCGGCCGCCAAGACTTCTCCTCATTCCTCAAAACCCTGGACATGCGCGAACTGGATTTGCACCATCTCGCGTAAAGTCACGCCGCAATTTAGCCTGTGGAGACATCACACTAAGGCCGTCAGCCGAATGGTATATACTTACTGGTAAGCCAACCTCTGAGGAGGAAATGGAAGTAGGAGCCGGATTCCCTGTGCATCATGGGGGCCGGCTCCCGCGTTATGCGACATAACCGCATAGCGACTACGGGTTAAGGGTCAAAAAGTAGTGTTAAGTAAAGAACCGTGGGTCTTATTCGGGTGTGTTGTTGACGTGTTGGTGGGTTAGTGTGAGCGTCCTACCCAGCCTGTTCTGATGCCGAACCCTCTCTCGTAGGCGTTGATGCCGTTGGTAGGTAGCTGCACTGCGGTCATGGTGCTGGGCGCGGACCCGTCATGCTCGATTGTTCCTTTCCTTGTCGGATTCCAATGCTCGGACGCGACGAACGACATGGGATGAGGATGTTCGGTGAGCATGTATACCGTCCATTCGCAGCAGCGTCTCATGTGCGCTTCGGATAGTCCCCGGTGGTGGTCGAGGGTCCATTTGACGACCGCGTCGACGCCGCCCTCCAGCTGGTTCGTGGTCGACGGCAGCCGGAGGGCGGCGTCGGTAGTGCCCGAAAAGTTGCGCACTTTGGATCATGGCCGTCCATGGCGCGATGATCAGTTCACTTCCACGAGGTTGTCATCGAGCCGGGACATGTCCAGGTAGCGGCGGGTCGACCATTCGTTCGCGGTGACGTACCTGATGCGCGCGCAGACGAGCATGAAGGCGCTGTCGCCGTCGGGGAGACTGCCGGCCACGCGCGTGCGCCGCCTGATCTCCCAGTTGGGCCGTTCGATCTGTTGTTCGTGCGGATGCGCCTGCGGCGCCCCGCGGGATACCCGGGCAGCAGGTAGGTCGTCGTCTCGCCGATCCCCTCGCGCAGGCAGTTCACCGCGGCCTTCAGCCTCCTGCCTTCCATCTCCCTGGCGACTTCCCCGGCCCTGACCGGGGCGGATTTCCGGGATTCCATAGCGAACACGGCCTTGGCGCCGTGGACGCCCATTCCCTGTGGGTCGGCGGCGTCTTGGAGGGCACGTTGCGCATGAAACGCACCATGCACCGCCGGTATCTCGCTTTTGAAGGCATGGAGTTGACGGTGGGGACGAGTCCCGCGCACCGGTCGCCCACCACGAGCCGCACGCCCCTGAGGCCGCGTTCGACCATGCCACGAAAGAACTGCTCCCGGCTGGCCGGGTCCTCCCTCATGCCCTCGTCGGCCGCGATGGCCTCCCTGTGGCCGTCCGCGTTGATTCCGATGGCGACAGGCACGCTGACGTTCTCCACGTGCCCGCCCTGGGAACGCTTGCGCCACACGCTGTCCATGAACACGTACGGGTACTCCGACCCCAACGGGCAGTTGCGCCATTCGTCGATCTCGGCGTACACCCTCTTGATCTTGCCGGAGAGCGTCTGCGAGGGCATGCGGTCTCCCCACAGCAGCTGGCCGGTGTCGTCAACCTGCCGGGTGGACACGCCGGCCAGGTACATGTCGATCAGGGACTCCTCGACGCTCTGCTCCCTGCGGCGGTAGCGCTCGATGACCGCGGACTCGAAGACCGCGCCCTTCAGTTTCGGCACCTTGACCTCGAGCCTGCCGGCCTTGGCGGTCAGGCTCCGCTCGTAATGGCCGGCCCTGTACGCCTTCCTCCCGCCGTTGCGCTCGTATCTGGCGGCCCCGGTGATCTCGTCGGCCTGAAGCGTCGGGCATCGCGTTGAGGATCTGCGCCATCTTCTCGGTGATCAGCCGGTCGAGCCTGGTCCCGGGCAGGTCCTGGTCGATCCGCATGATGTTCGAGGGTCTTGGTTCCGTCTCCTGGCTTCCAATCGCGGTTTTTTGTTTTGGCGAATGAAAATCGCACACAGGACGCGGGCCATGCCTTTTATGTCAGAGCGGGAATCCGAAAGTACGCAAGAATTCGGACGTTATCCGTCAGGGAGTGTCCAGATCGGAGATTGCGAGGAGGCTAAACGTGGATCGCGCCACGGTCGCGAAATACGCCGATATAGACGACATGGCTCCAAAACCGCACCAGTCACTGACTACAGGGCACCGGAAGCGGTGGAAACCGTATTATACAAGCCAAGCGGCGCAAGCCGCCTCACTATGAGTGACGGAACAAAAATCAGGCCACTTCAACAGCCAGCTCATGACAGGATAAGATTCAACTTATTCTTAAATTTGGAAAACCACCATTGCAGACCGGCAGCGACTGTAGAAAGATAGGTAGACTTAATTTTTTTCATCACGTACATAGGCCAATACCAATTGTTATATGCAAGCTGTGGAAGCATTTGCCCCAATACCAATCCCCAAGCTCCCAATTTAAAGTAGGCGCAAAGAATACAGCTCAAAACCAATCCCGCCAACGTTGAGATAAGATATGCCTTAAAGTAGGGGATTTCGTTCATATTAACAATGACATTGCAGAAAAGTGAATGCTGATTCAGCAAGAACATATATATAGACAAACCTAAATAGAGAACTGGATCACAGATAAAATCGGATTTAAAAAGGGCCAGAACTGGAAGAAGTACCGTAACGCATGCAGTACCCAATGCAAACATCGCTATATAGCAAGACAACCCCCGAGCAATAATCGAACGTTGCACAGTAAGATCCCCCTTGACATAAGCAGACTGGAATGAGGGAAAAAACGAACGCATGTAGGCACTGGAGACATTATATATACCGCTAGTAAGCTGAATCATAACTGAGTATGTCCCAGCTTCTGAAAGTCCGAGAAAAGCGGAACACAATAGAGTCATTGCCTGCGTAGCACCGTACCATGCAACAGACACAAGACCATCACGAGACGCAACAAAGGAAACCGTCCTCAAGGTTTCTTTCACTTCAACTTTTGATATTTTTTTGATGTCTGACGAAATGCCATGTTTAATATCAATATGTTTATTGAAGGCCCTTGAGGCAAACAAACGCAACAATAGGCCATACATAAAATATCCAATAGCCGCAGCAAGAATTTGTAGACCTGCAATAAGAAGAATAGCAGTAATTAAGAGCTGACCCAACCGAGCAATTGTCTTCGATCTATTCTCTCCTGCAACATCACCAATGCCACGCAAAAAAGTCAAGCAATAAAGAAAATAGAGATTAGTGAAAATTGAAGCTACAAAGATAATCCAAGAAAAAAAAGAGTGTTCGATCGAGAAATCATTTGTAACAGATGCTATATAACCAGTTCCAAATATAGCTGATAGGAAAAGTCCCAGAACACCAATTACTGAATAAATAATCTTTGATGTCTTAAGTACTACATTAAACAAATGCCAGTCGGTTTCTCTTGAACCTCCATCAGAAGCAAGGCCAGTTTTAGCCAACGCATGCTTTCCACTTAATGAATATAAAATATTACGAGAAAGTGTTGAAGTAAAACCAAACTCAAGAAGTTGAGCAAAGCCAGCTATGGCCACAAAAACGTACCACAAACCAATCTGTTCACTTGACAAGAAAATAAGCAATAACGGAATTAAGATAAAATTACTTGAAATAGAAACAATAGTTCCTATATAGTTCCATATTACATCTTTTTTTGTCGTATTTATTTTATACTCAACCATAAAGCACCTCTACCATAATCTAGATACAAGAAGTAAAACTCAAGCAAAAAATCAATTACTATTACGACTAATGTAAAAAGAGCATAATTTTTCAGCAATTTCAGTAATGTCAAATCCAGCATCGCGCACTTGCTCAATACGATCTGATCGATGCCCAATGGATTCCCGATATGCCCTAAGCGATTCATCTGCCCATTTTTCCGCATCAGCAGACAAGGAAATAAACTCAGCAAGATCAGTACATGCAGCTAAAGATGGAACCTCATCTGACATCAACGTAGGTAGACCACATGCTTGAGCCTCCACAGCAGCCATGCCTAATCCCTCATATAAAGAGGGGAATAGAAAAACATCAAACGCCTTAAGATAATCCGGAACATTAGGAACCGAACCAACGAAATGGACATGCCGTGAAATTCCAAGGTCTTTCGCTTTCCGCTCCAGCGCAGTTTGCAAATCACCTTTACCGACAATAATTAATGTGGAAGAAGGTTCACGACGCAGGATAGCTGCAAAGACATCAAGTAGAAATGTATGATTCTTTTGAGAAAGCAAGCGACCAACAGTACCGAACACAGGACCATCTACATCCAGAGATAGTTTCTTACGCGCGACATTATGTTCGATTTCATTGACATGATACCGAGCAAGATCAATACCATTGTAGAATATTTCACAATTACAAGACGAAGCAATTCTTTTGCCAAATGCGAATTCGGCAGCCTGTCTGGAACATGCATAAAAATGGTCAGGATAACGTCTAATTATATGATGACAAATCTGAAGCATCCGTCGTTTGAGTCTTCCGCCGTGATCGTTAGTATTATGTGAGTGTGCAATAAGATATCGTCCACTTTTCTTTGCCTCACGCATATACACCAAAGAAGCTGAGTCTAGATTATGCGCATGGACGACAGTATACTCAGGATGATTCCGGAAAAAATCCTTAATATACGTTTGATAGTCATGCGGATTTTGACTGAAACTAGGTGCCTTATAAATCTGACCACCCATCGAAAGTATCTCAGACTCATATTCATATAAATAATCTTGGTCGTAAGGATGGGTTAGGAAATCGAATTGAATAGATTCACGATTTACTTTACGATAAATATTCATCAGCAGTGTTTCCACACCGCCTCTGTCCATGATATTTACAACTTGCAGAACTCGTTGCATCTTATGCCTTCCCTTCCGAAAGAGTGTAAACAGCTGGTTCACTATTAAGCCATTCAATCAAATTAAATCCATGATGGAATCGATTCGTATCATTGAGAATCTCATCATCGGAAGGACTGGGGAACGGAATGCCGCATTGTACATCTTCCATCGGATGAGTAATAAAACATAGTTTATTGGGGAAATCTAAGGCATCAAAAGCACGAATATCTTGATCAGTACATTCATTCATCTGACTAAATTTAATAAATAAATTACTCCAATTAATTCGAGTACACCTACGTTTCCATTTTTTTGCTGCTTCTTCAGGAGTTGGATAGTGCAAAAAAACAATTTCGATATCATCAAGTTTTGCAACTACTTTATCTAACTCATTTCGACGAGATAACACATCTGCATGAGCAGAATCGACTGCAGGAACAAATTCCAGTTCTGAATTGACATAATGTTGTAAATTTGAAACAAACTTTATATAGTCAGAGGCAAAAAAATATAATCCAGCAGTCGGCGATAAATATGGAAGACCAAAATATCTATATACTGACCCAGCCCAACAATTATTAGATATAACAGTAAAATCAGTACGATTAAGTTTCTTCCGTCTTGCCAAGGCGAACCAAGGATTTGTATATTCCCGTAATTTACGTTCTGCAACTCCCCAATAATCCGTTTTCATTTTCCCTATTCCTATACAATAATCTTAAATATTATTAACAAAAAATAAATTAATATAAATTATTTAGCTATTTGTTGTTATTTGGTAATTTACTATATAGACTAAAGAAAGGTTCAGCCAAAGCAACAAGACAGAAATTCACACAAACCCAAAATGCCCCAGACTCACTAAAGGCAACAAAAGCAAATATTATCAACCCAAACAACTCTGGAGTTAACTCACTGTACACGATCAGGCCTCTCAGTAGAACATATTCATAAGCAAGGAATAAGAGAGCGGCAACTACAATACCGGATTCCAGAACAACATGCGCGAAAGCATTATCACAAATAAATGTGTCATAATATCCACGATAATTTTCTTGCATCTTGGAAAAATCAAAACCAAACATATGAACTCCATATGTTTCAAAGTAATGATGCATTAAATCAAGACGTCCAGTCATCATAGAGTTTAAGTTGCTCATCCAAGAAATCGATGGTTTGAAATAAACCATAAGCCATATAGAAAATAGACTTAAACCCAGAAAAGCCAATGAACCTAAGGCAAGGATTAATTTATCCCAACGGCCATGCTTGTCAATAGTAACGAACAACGACAAGAATACAATCAGTAAGATTGAAATGGCTGAAGTTCGCGAATAAGCTAATTCATAGCATGCATAAAATGCAACACCATAAATTAATAAATCCTTCCATCCGAATTTGCGATATTGTAAAACAGCATAAGCGCAACAAGCCGTTACAACAGCTAAACCGAATAGATTAGGATGAGTAAAGCCAAAAGCTTGCCGCTCCGGCATTCCATTCCCCGCAATAAATGTTGTTTTTTCTATAATTCCACTATTCGAGAAAATAACTGTCAGAAAAATAACCGCAACATTGGTACAAAGAACACAAATGGCGATTTTACGTAAATTAACTTCACGGCCAGCAATAAGAAATAACAATAGAAGAAGAATATTCCAACTTCCTGATATAAAAGTTGATGCTAGCACGCAACTTCCCACCACAAGACAGAGAGCATACTGCTTAGCCTGAAACCTCTGCACAAGAATTCTGACCCCGAGCACTAATGTGCTCACTATGCGAATCAAAAGGTATAGTAGGCCAATGTTCATCCATGACAACTCTTGAAAAGATGTAAATTTCAAAAGATTCAACGCACAGTAAATAGTAAACAAAACATAATAAATCGGCATAAAACAAAGGGGTTGGCTGAACGCACGCCTCACCGGCAGCCGTTTCTTGTTTCGGGATACACTAATTACACCTTGATGAATATAATTTGACCGTGTGCTCATAGGACGTCATTTGCCTTCCATCAATCGTTCATAGTGCTGCATGAGAAGCTCAGCATTGGCTTTTGTGGAATATCCTCGTTGCTCTAGCAATACTGGATTGTCTGTCAGCCTTCCTCTATTGAAAGCGTTTTCCAAGGTTTTAGTCCATTTATCAATATCAGCATCAAGAGAAAGGAAAGTACCTGTACCTGTGATATCAGTCTCCCTTGGTACATTATCTGAGTACACGCATGGCAAACCTGCCGCTTGCGCTTCTACGGCAGAAACCGGCAAACCCTCATATAACGATGGCATAAAGAAAACATCCATCACAGAATAAAGTTTGTTAATATCCTCACGCACACCGGCGAGTATCACCACATTTGAAAGATGCTCGGACGAGATTATTCCCTCAAGCTCTTCTCGATCATCACCATCACCGAGAATCAGCATCTTAGCGTCAGGAAAAGCTTCATGAAACTTGGCAAATACACGAACGGCAAAAGGAAAATTCTTTTGCTTAACGAGCCTGCCCACACAGCCCACAACTGGATCTGTTTCTTTAATGCCTAATTCAGAACGAAGCAGCTTCCTTGATTCTGAATCATAGGCGAATTGTTCTAGTGGAATGCCGTTATTAATCACAGTAAATGGTCGCGAGCCGAATAGGAATCGACCGGCATCATCAGAACAGGCAATATAGTCAGTGGCATAATGCTTGCCGATAGCATTAAGCGGAGCATTACGTAGCCGATGCAAAAACTTGTCAGAAGAGTTGTTCAAATGGCTATGCAACACACGATGCTCTATACCGACCAGTTCAGCTTCTCGAAGGACACAGAACGCAGAGTTCGGCATATGGCAATGTACAATGTCATAGTCCGCGCCGACCTTTTCAAATACTTCATGCACCTCACGTATAAATCGTTTAAGGTCATCTGCAGCATAATTAACCGTAAAAACTTCAGATCCCACTGCTTTAAGCTCTTCATCATAACGCTTATTATGCAGTAGAACACCATTACGCGAAGAGTGATGCAAAAAATCGAAATGCACTCGATTCTCGTCGTGGAATCGATTCCAATTGTATACAACTCTGGCTACGCCTGCCGATCTATTCAGAGATGGTACAACTTGTAATATTCGTATAGGATTGTTTGCCATACCGTTCCTGCCTTATCTAACTACGGTAACAACATCTTCAGCTTGGAAACGATGTGAAACACAAGTAATACAACGATCTGGAAAATGGCCAACGGCAATATACATCACCAAATTTTCATATGGAGGGATATTCAAAAGTTTACGGGTTGCTTCCTCGGGACCTTTACGGAACATGGTATTCAGCGGGCATGCAGCAATACCTTGTTCTTCTAGTGCAAGGAGCAAGCTCATTCCGAATAAACCGCCATCGGTATATCCTTCATTGTGCTCTTGCGGAGCCATGAACACTCGGTTATCTGCAGTAAGGAGAATCAATGCAGGTGGCATAGCATATCCATTAAACCCTCCCTGCAATTTAAGTGCTTTGGCTATTATAGTATGGTCAAGAATCACGCGTACGCGCGTAGGCTGCCTATTGCATACAGACGGCGTTCGCATGGCAAGTTCCAATGCAGGTTTAATCTCATCATAAGTAATCGGCTCAGTGGAGAATTCCCGAATAGAATGTCTATTAGTCGATAGTTCCCGAAATGTCAATGAAGCATTATTTTTCTTGTACTGCTCAGAAAAATGAAAGCTTCCGCCCTCGTGACCGTCCATTTTTTGAGCTGCTTCCAATGTTGTTACGGGGAATATCGATCTCACATAGTTCAGAGTATCCTCATGGTCCACATGCCGTTTCAAGTATTCTCCCAGTGCCGCCAGTGCAGAACGATACGGCATGCTATCTGAATAATTTGAGACTCGTTGTTGATATAATTTCAGCGTTTTAGCCAAATATTGTAACGGTCGTTTACCAAAACCGTAGCGAAAATCCTTATGGCTTAAGCCCTTTTCAATTTGATGTGTGAAATACATCATACGAGACTCAAGCTGTTTAACACCTTTCGCCGTATCTTTTGCATACGCCTTGTTATACCGGCGAGCTTCGCTCAACGAAGACATAATTAAGCTGGGATAACCATTGAGCATACTCTTGGCAAGAGCTACCACAGGCATAGGCAAAACATCTTTTAAACGGTTTTTCATCGAACTCATCATTAACCTCTAATGTTCACTCATTGATGGCTTTGTCCAAGAACGTTTGAGCTTCAGTTCGCTTTGTCTCCAAAACCTGTGCCACATGTGTATGGTCGATTGGCTGGTCAGCGATATCAAGGTTGCGCCAATCATCAAGATAATGGCTTGTTTCTCCGGTCATTTCAAGCAAATTCATAATGCGACCAGAAAAACGTCCTGGACTGATTGCAACGAATTTACGCTCCAGATTCATAGAGAACGCAGTGCCATGGAACGAATCCGTAATAATGTATTCGGCATTCATGAACAGACTGACAAATCCCCCAACCGGAGGACAGATAATCGCATGTTCACCTTTACGCTTTTCATGGACACCATAGGCAATCCGGTAAACAGGCAATCCGATCTTGTCCGCAAATCGTTGAACGTATTGGTCAAATTCATGGTTTTTGTTAAGTTGATAAACCAGAATATAAGGTCCAGAGGGCAAAACGCTATCATCACGAAGCACGCTCCAATCATCACGATTGAGCATCAGTGTGGGATCAATAACAGGCACTGCCCCATGCACACCAATAGAATTCAGCAATTCAGCAGCTTCAGCTTCACGCACAGAAATATGAGAGTACCGATTCAAAGCATCACGCATTAACGGCTTCTCCCAATCTTCCAACGAAGATTTGCCTATGCTGGCTGCATATGCAATACGTTTGGCTCCTTCAGGCGCAAAAGATAGATAAAACGCCTTATTAAAGCCCTCATTCCATGTACTATTCCACACCTGATCGGAACCAGTGCAGTAAATATCTGCCTGAGGAGGATTTTGTTCCAAAGCCTCCACCGAATAGTATCTGCGGTCTGTGAGGGCAAGCCTAGACTGACGAAAATCATTTAGTGGCTTAGCGCGACGAGCTACAATCCGACTAACTGGAATACGAGCCAGTGATTTAACACCAGGAATTCTGAAAATCGGCATCTTCTTAGCCAGTTGGCCATTAAGGGCTCGTTCGGTTTCATTTTCCGGAATGGCATCATGACGGTAATAATCCACGATTGACGGCGTAGCCCCAATGCGTGAGAGCACCGTTTGCGTCGCATAAGTCTGGAGACATGAACCATAATTCGGAGAATTATGTAACGTGACCACGGCAATGGTGGGTTTAGTATCCTTTACATTGTCAGTCATTATTAGTTCCTTTCCGCAGAAGATGCGTATAGATGAAGGAGCGCACAGAATTGGGGACAAGACAGACCAATACGTGCGGAATGGTCGTTCCTAGGAACTGGAAGAATGTGAAATATCCTCTCCGCAATTGCTCGGTTTTAAACTTCCAAATATGCGGAATATATGCAGGGCCGCCACGACGAGCATAAAAATCCGGACTCACCCGCATGGCGACCAGAGGCTCATCAATATTCGCGGCCTTACATCCCGAAGCCAACATCCGATTGAATAAATCCCAATCTTCGAAATACAAATAATCGGCGCTATAGTTTCCAGCTTCCAAAACACGTGATTTACGAAACACCATGGAAGGGTGACGGAATGGATTGCGCTTTTTTGAATATGAGACAATCGACTGTTGATCAATCGGAAGATCAGATTCGGCAACAGGATGGTCCGGATCCTTTATAAACTCCACAATCTGTGAGCCCACCATATCCAAGTTATGATCGGACATCATAGCCAACTCTTTCTCCATTCGAGTCGAAAAAGAGTAATCGTCAGAGTCCATGCGAGCGATGATTTCATTCCTGCATTCTGGGACTCCATGGGCAAGGGCACTGCCCAGACCTTCATTCTTGGGCAAAACCACCAAATCGAGAAGTCCGGCATGCTGCTCATGAAACACATTGATTGCATTGTCCAATTCATGAGTCAATGGACCGTCCTCAACGAGAACAATCTGCTCGGGTGGAACTGTCTGAGCAAGCATGCTATGTAATGCTTCTACAAGATATTCGGGAGATTCCTTCGCATAGACGCTCATAAGAACGCTATACGGCAACTCCTTACTTTCTTTTAAAGAAGCATTCGCACTAGCATCATATTGTGTTTGATCACCTACTGACATCTGCCCTCTTCATTCATTTCCCTTGTAAATCAGCTGCAAACAAGTAATCAAAAAACTGCCGCTAAAACTCAGTATGCGCCATTGGGGTGCAGGACCGTGCCGATAGTACGGAGAATGTACACAATGTCCCCCAACACCGACCAATTCTGCACATAGGAAACGTCAAGCTGCCGGCTTTCTTCCTCACTCAGGTCGTTACGGCCAGACACCTGCCAAGGGCCGGTAATACCAGGCTTTACCAGCAAACGAGTGGCATACACCTGGTCATATTCGTCCACCTCAAACTGACGTTGCGGACGCGGCCCGACCACACTCATCGTTCCGATCAAGGAGTCGAAGAACTGCGGCAACTCATCAATACTGGTCTTACGGATGAAATGGCCGACCTTGGTGATACGCGGATCGTTCTTGATCTTCACACGTGCACCCATCTCCTGACCATTCGCGGCGGCCACTTCAGCAAGTTTGGCATCCGCATTCACATACATCGAACGGAACTTATGAATCTTAAATGGCTTGCCACGCAGACCAACACGTTCCTGCTTATAGAACACCGGTCCCTTGTCTTCAAGCTTGATAGCAATAGCCGTGATAATCATAAATGGAGACGAAAGCACAATGGCGATCAAAGAAACCACAATATCGAATACACGCTTCTTAAACATATCCCATGGCGAATACTGCGACAAGCTGATCGTCATCACAGTCGTACCCTGAATCACACGGATGTTGGTCTCATGACCACTCACGTCCACTGCGGAAGTGACCACCGCAATCTCCAGATTCATGGTTTCCATGTTCAGCACAAACGTGTTGAAATTATCCGAGAAGCGCTGCATAACATCCGTGACCATCACCGTCTGCGCACCCATCGAAGCGGCACGTTCGGCGAAGTTCCTGCAATACGGCAGCAGGGAAATGTCCCTACCACTGATCTTACGGATTCGTTCCTTGAAATCGGCAGGTTCGGCAACAGCCTCCACGAGCCCGGTCCGCTTGTTCAAACCAATCGGGCACACCGCAATAGCATGATAATTCAGCTGGCGCTTCTGGCTCAGGAACGCCAACGCATGCTCAATGCCCTCAGGGGAACCAACCACCACAGTGCCATACGAATATGCGCCCTTTTCACGGCTGGACAGCACAAACTGGCGGATAATCAAACGCTCCAGCATGGTAATCAGAAATGCGCACAGCAAAACCAAGCCGGTATGCAGCAAAGGTATATAAGCGTTGAGAATAGAATCAATTGCACAAATCATCAATCCCGCGAAAAACGTGCCTTTGACCAGTAGCGCGTTCAACTGGTAACCATCACCCATCACATGACGGTGGTACACGCCAACACTATGCAAGCAGTAGATCCAAATCAACGAGCAAGCAAGCGCATACAGCCACAAACCAATATGGAAATGGAAACGGGAAGAATACAACGCTTCCCCGCCCTGCCACACATATATGATTGCCGAAGCGACAATAAATGAAGCCATGTCGCACAGAATCAAAAGATCATTGACGAAAAAACGCCAATAAGCGACGCTAAGCACCCGGTTACGGGAGGTTTCACTCAGATTCGTTTCAGCACTACCGCTTTGGAACATTCTTCTCTCCACAACTACCCCCCCCCCGATATTTCAAGGGCCATAGACGAGGGTACATGAACCCCCATACAAAGCTATAAGGATAAGGGTAGTGCCCGAAAGTAGACGTGATACGGGCCAACGCCGCCCGTTACCCGATATCAGCGCAATGCAGGATACCGGACGTTCCCCGCTCCACCTACTACTGGATGACCGGGCATGACGAGCGCGTACACGCGCAGACGATTCAAACCGCACGGTATTCTCAGGCATGGTTCCGTCTCCTGGTTTCCAACCGCGGTTTTTCGTTTTGGCGAATGAAGAAAACGTGCGCGGGACGCGGGCCATGCCTTTCACATCAAAGACGGAAACCCAAAGCGCGCAAGAATTCGGACGTTATCGCTACCGCCGGATAACCGTAGATCACCATGCCGGCTTTCATTAGATGCAATACCATGTGCGCCGACTCAATAACATCCGGATTCTTGCCCATGTCTCGCCTACATAACGCAGATGCGAGCTTGTACAGTTACGAAGACCGCAGTCGGCTCGTTACGAATGCGCAGGCGGCGGCAGCGACCAGCAACAGAAGCGATGCGACGGCGAGCGCTTGGATTGCAGAGCCGGTACGGGGCATGTCTGGCTGCTTGGGCTCGGCGGGCTTGCCAGGCTCATCTGGCTTGTCTGGCTTGACCGGCTCTTCTGGCTTGGCGATGGATTTGATGTTCACTGTTACTTGCGTGCTGATTTCATCATGGCCGGAGGTACGGAATTGCGGGTCCGCTCCCCCATCGGCGGTTTCAGCATTGCGTGTTGCAGTGATGGTGACGGTTTGGCTTACCGCATCAAATGCCTTTCGCTTGGCGACTGCCTGCAGCGCGAGCTCGATCTGCTTGTTTAGAGCTTGCAGTTGCTCGGCATCCGCTACGAGACGATAGTCGGAAATACCGTTCAGTTTGGTTCTGGTGAGGTCTAGCAGACTGTCGTTGGTTAGCTTCTGCAAGGTTGAGCCTTGCTCAAGTTTCACCGTGGGGTAATCACTTGAAATGGCCAGCTCACTGATATTAAACATGCCGTCGCCGCTATCTGGAATCAGGCCTGCCATGTCGGCCAAGTAGGGTGTGAGATTCTCCGTAGTGGAGAATGAGCCGCCCATGAGCACAAGCGTGTCAAGCCCGGCGGGGATTGCGCCATGGTACTCACCGCCGCGAATACTCACATAGCCGAGGTGTTCCGCATCGTCCAACATGCCAATCAGTGCTGGTGCGGTGAATGTTCCTGCGGAAATACTGGCCTCGGCAGAGGCACTGCCTGTTTCCGCGAACCGCATGAGCGTGGTGTTCGACGTGAAGTTACCACCTTGAATACGCAACGCTCCACGGCAGTCGATTGCGGGATTATCTCCGCCGACAACCGTGCCCGATCCGGTGATGGTGAGCTGCATGTTGGCAGGAACGGTGATTGCCGTGGTATTGCTGGCGTTGAGCGCATGTCCGTTCAATTCGAGCGTGATCCCGCGCACCACTTTCGGTGGGGTGACGGTGATGCTTTCCGTAGTATCGGTAAGCAATGTGACCGTATTGTTCTTCATCGACGTATGGCCAATTGCGTCTTGCACGCTCATATAGGTCGTGTTGCCCACTTGAGCGACCGGCTGCGGCTCATCTGCAAACGCCATCACGGGAAACAACAGCGTTCTCGACAATGAGATAATCAAGAAAAACGCGATAATCGCCGTCGAAAGCGTTGACAACATATGGATGTGGTTTGATTGCAGGCGTTCGATCGCCTGCTTTTCATGCTTATACATGATCGTTCCTTGCATGGAGCGGTGATTAGCTATTTCAAACGCACCGAAATGCGTGTAGACCACCCTCAGCTTTGAGGGATAAAGAAAAGCAAAATAGCAATATTACAGCGTTGAAAAATTATCTCACACAATCTACATAAAAAGCAAATCCACTGCCGAAAGAAACTAGACAAATGATAGAGTAACTAACTCTATATCAGTAGTATTGCAATCATGTTGGCAATTCCCCAGAAATTTTTTATACAAGTAAAGAATGACAATAAACAGTAAAAGATACACCACAATTAAAATATTATAGGAAAGTTTTCTTACTTATACGTCAGCATTGCATGCAAAAATGACGCGATTCATCCAGGCGATACAAACACCCCATGAACCGCGTCATACCCCACTATTTCCCAGTGCATAACACCATAGGGCAGAAGAAAAATAAAGGCTCGGCAAGAGCGAACCCCAAAAAAGGTTCAGAGTACGCCCTGATCGCTTGGAGTCTGCGAACCAGAACCCGAGCCAGAATCGCTACCGGAACCGGAATCAGAACCGCCATTGTCAGGCTTGGCACCAGAGCCAGAATCGTCACCAGAACTAGGAGTATCGCCAGGTGTAATAGGAGCCGAGGGAGGCAATCCACCGGAAGGCTGCCGCGTGTACTGGTAGTTGTACGAATTGCCAGTATTGCTCTGTTGCTGCTGTTGATTCTGCGCAGCCAACGCATTCATGGAAGCATTCACATCATCAGATGCAGTCTGCAAATCCGTTATCGACTGGTTAATGGCATTAGTATCGGTACTGTTACCATTGAACAATTCCAAAGCATGATCAATGGCACTCTGCAACATCACTCGCGTGGAATCATCCGCCACTTGGTACAGGCTATTGTCAAGCAGTGACTGCGCATTATTAATGGCTGATTCAAGCTTCTTCAGCGCATCAGCGTTGTCTTGCTTCTCCTTAGCCTTCTGACTGTTCGTAACGGCTGTTGCAGAATCATTCAAGGTCTTGGACTGGCTTTGCAACGTAGGCAGTTGCTTGTTCATGGCTTCACTGCGCTGGCGAAGTTCAGCGTTGCTCAAATCAACACTGCACTCCCCCACCGCTGTAAGATTCTGCGCATCTTTCACTGCAGACTGCAACGTGGTCAACGTTTTCGCATCCGAAACCTGCTCGCTTTTCACATTCTGCAACGATTTGGCGTTCTTCAACGCCGCCTTGTATTCCTTCACAGCCTTCTCATATGCCCTGGAAGACTTTTTGCACATGCTCAACGCGGTACGGCGCTGTTCATTCCGTTCAAGCCCCTGATCATACTGCCGGCGCTGCCAAACACCGAATCCAACGCCCGCGGCAACCAACGCCACTATGGCTACAATCGCAACGGTAATAATAATTGTCTTGCGATGTGACTTCTTCGGCGGAACCGGAACAAGCTTCAATGGATCATGCTCATCGTTTTCCATGTCAGACAGATCATCTGGCATGGGCAGGCTTTCAGGTATGAAAGTAGTAGAAGCAGAGGCAGGGGAATCCACAAAAAGCGGCATAGTGGAATCCGCAGAAGCGGCCGACCCTACCGGAGACGCAAACGAAACAGTTCTCTCGGCAGATTCGGCAGATGGTGAAGCATCAGCAGACTGTGCAACATCGAACGTTGCGGTCGAAGAAGACGTCGAATCAGGCTCGCACGACGAAGCAGAATCGTTTTCAGCACCAGAAATATGCTTTCCTACACTATTCGGAAAATCCTCAACACGAAAGTTTACCGTGGGCGCATCACTCACCGGCATGGATGACGTGGCAGCGGTCATGCTTGTGGCTGCAGCCTGCACATAAGCCGCATCAGATGCCTCGCCACGTTCCACAGCCGACTCAACTTCCGAAAAGGTAATCGGTGGAATATCCCAGAACGTATCCACCACATCATGTTCGGAAACCGACTGCGCATTGGTCTGCTGCTTGCCCTGAGAGCTCAGAGAGTCTCCCGACGAAACAAGATGCGACAGATTCGGCACAGTATTGTTGTTGTCACCCATGTTGATTCCTTATTACAACGTGAGACCGAAGCTTCACGCTCCGGTCTCACGTTCACGCCTTATACACTACTTGCGGCTACTTTTTGTGGCTTTTCTTCCGCGGAGCATCCTCGTAGTAGTAATAGTAGTTCGAATTGGAATGTGCCTTCTTCAGATCGGCATAGTTGAAGATAAAACCAAGCACCGGGACCTTGGCTGCATGCAAGGATTCGGAAATCTCCTTGAGTTCCTTCTTCTCGCACACGCCACGACCGGTCACCAGAACCAGACCCTTGGCCCACCGGCCGAACACGACACCATCGTTGGAAACACTCAACGGAGCGGTATCAATAATAACGTAATCATACTGGGTCAAAGCCTGCTCGACCATAATACGCATGGTGCCTGATCCAAGAAGCACGCCAGCATTCGCCGGGCGTTTACCAGCAGGAAGAATATGCAGATTCGGCTTCCAGTAATTCTGCACCACATCTTTCGGAGACATCTGACCAGAAAGCACGTGCGCCAAACCAGCAGAACCTTCAAGACCCAAATGATGAGCAACGGAAGGATGACGCAAATCAGCGTCGACCAACAGCACGCGAGCACCATCTTCAGCCAAGGCCGCAGCCACGTTGATTGACATGGTGGTCTTGCCCTCAGAAGGCTGCGCACTGGTAATGACCAGTAGCTGTCCCTTGCCCGCAACCTTATCGGTCTGCAAGAATTCGATATTGGTGTGAATACGGCGGAATTCCTCAGCGATAGGGCCATTAGGCTGGCTGACGAGCACTGGGCGCTTCTCACCTAGGGAATTATCCTGAGGCACGGAACCCAAGGAAGACGCCCCAACCAAGCTGCGCACGTCGGAAGTCTCCTCGACCTTAGTGTTCAGCATGTCTTTCAGCAGTGCGGCGAACACTCCAAGCACCAGACCTGCGACCACGCCGACCGCCAGATACAGCGGCTTATTCGGCGAGCTCGGGCTTTCAGGAACACGCGCCCTCTGCACGATGGAGATCTTCACCGGAGACTTATCTGCTGCGGAATACAGATCGTTTTGAATCACGTTCTGCATAGACACTGCCACCGCATTGGCAATGTCGGATGCCTGCTGCGCGTCACCATCTTCCGCGGAAATGTTCACGAACGCGGTGTCCGTAGGATTGGTGACAGTCAGTTGCTCGGCCAGACTCTTCACTGAAGTATCCAGTCCAAGATCCTTGATGACCGGCTCAAGCACGGTTTCGGTGGTCGCCAACGTTGTATACGACGTGATCTGGCCGGCGATGTACGTGCCACCCGTGTACTGCTGGCTAATGCCCGCATCATCCCCCTGGGATGCATTGTACGTAGCCATAGTCTGAGCCGTGGCAGTATACTTCGGTGGAACCAAGAAGGTGTACGCAGTCACCCCGGCGAAAACCATCACAAATACGATGGCAGCGGTGACCAGATGCTTGCGAATGATACGCATCAAATCCATCAACGTGATGCCGTCTTCAGAATCATCTTCAACGGCAACCTGCTGGATGTTAGTGCTCTCTACGGAAGTCACTGAATCCCTCACTTCTGCATGTTAAAAACCTTAAGCAATGCTATTCTACCCCCTAGAAATAGAGTCTGTTTTATCAGGCAGCAATCGCTTTTTTCACTATTTATCCATACGAATGTGCCATGATAAAAAGCTGGAACACTTAACAGAGGGGGATTAATGTCTCAACATGCGAGCGCTCACGCCGCCCGTTCTCACAAGCTTCGCAATACATTGTTTGTTATTGCGGCACTGCTCATCCTGCTGGTCATTGCCGGGGGCGTCGTCGGTCTGAATTTCTACAAGCAGGCGAAGGAAGTCAAAGCTCACGAGGAGCAGGCGGTCTCGTCTCTTTCGGCCATCACCGACGTCAATACGTTGAAGGATGCGCAGGCGTCGGATGCCGCGATCAAGCAGGCGCGGACCCATACCGCCGCGGCAAGAGATATTGCCAATGGAACACTGTGGAACATGCTGTCGAAGATGCCGGTTGTGGGCGGTGATGTTACCAACGTGCAGGGCATGACGCAGGTGGTGGATGATTTGGTGCAACAAACACTGCCGTCACTCACCGATGTGGTACAACAGCTTGCGAACGCGCAGATCAGCGGCGAAAATGGCCAGTTGAATCTTCAGCCCATTGTGGATGCGCAAGACGACTTCTCTTCGGTAAGCAAGCAGGTGAAGTCGTTGAATTCGAAGCTCAGCAATCTGCCTGAGCCACGTATCGGCATGGTGAAGAAGGCATATTCGCAGAGTCGCAGCCAGTTCACCAAGGTTACGGACACGGTGGAGCAAGTGAACAATGCGCTACAGATGCTCCCCTCCTTCTTGGGACAGAACGGTGCCCGAACGTATCTGCTGGTGGCGCAGACCACTTCCGAACAACGTTCCGGCGGCGGACTTGTGGGCTCCATGGGTACGTTGCAGACCGATCATGGGCAAATTCAGGTCGGTGAGTTCCATCACAATGGAGACTTCATTAACGGCAGTAATGGCAATGCTTCGGAACATGCCGTATTCAAGGGACCCCTGGGATTCTCCTTCGATATTCGCGATACGTTCGCGGTGCCAAACATCGCCCGCAATGCGGAAATGATGAATGAAGCCTGGCAGCGTTCCCAATATGCTTGCGATGTTGACGGTATCGTATCTGTCGATCCGGTGTTCATCCAGAAAATGGTGGAGATCAACGGCAATGTGACGTTGGAAGATGGTACTGTGCTCACTGGCAAAAATACCGCTGAATATATGCTCAACACCATCTATAAGGAAGTTCCTGTATCTCTACAAGACACGTATTTCGAATACATCGCCTCCACCATCATGAACAACGCCTTCAGCAACATGGACATCACCAAGATGATGAAGGTGGCTAGAAGCATCGGCGAATTAACCAGGAACCGTCATTTCTACGCATACACGTTCCATGATGATGAAGCCAAATATTTCCAAGGTGCCGGACTCGCCAAGGGCACTCCAGACAGCGAGACCGATCCGGAAGTGGGCATTTACCTCAACGAACAGAATCCTTCGAAGTTGGGATGGTATATCGACCGTAAGGCACAGATTACCAAAACCGGTCAGAATGCCGATGGGCCGAAAACCTACCATGTCACCTACACGTTGACCAATACGCTGACTTCCAGCGAAATGGCCACCTGCACCGGCTATATTCTGGGCGGCGAGCAGGCGGGTGTAACGGGTAAGCCTGTTGCGGCTCCGGGAACGTCTGCGCAGCGTATGCTGTTTTATGCGCCAAAGGGTGGTTCCATCAGCGAGATCACCTCATCCGGAGACGTACGAGACCAAAGCAATGCTGTGATGGATGATCAAAAACTGGTCACCAATGTGGCTTATATCGCCCCCGGAGAAAGCGTGACTTTCGATTTCGACATAACCACCTCGCCGAAGGCCGAAAGCGATCTAACCATCGATCAGACGCCATCCGGCAAAGTGACCAACGAGGTCAACTACCAGTACTGACCGATTCGTGCCGGCACTGACTGAAAGCGCCGGCACGAAATCGTCGACCATGACGGCCACTGTCATCTAAGCTCACATATTGTAGGTGGTAGTGGACTGCCCAGAACAAATCTGCGAGCGCACAGGCGCTATACCCATGCTGTAATGCTTTTTCATGCTTTTCAGCATGGTTCGCAGAGCATTATTGGTCTGGTTGGCCGCGATACGGAACTTGTCGAACGACTTGCCGTGCGGGTCATCGATATCTTTGGGAGTGGGCAACATCGGACGAATCATGGAAGAGACTTTGATAACGGATGCGAGACGCTCCTGGATGGTCAGTCCGCTTACCATGCCGTTTTGCGCGCAGTATTGGCACATGTTGGCGAAGTCGTTAAGCAGAAATGTATAACGGACCGCGCCTGGCGCGAGGGCAACGATGTCTTTGCGCTGTTCTTTCTCGAAGCAGAGAATCAGATCAGCACTCTCAGCCATAGATCGGGTGAGTCTGCGGGATCGGAATCCGCTTGGTTCAATGTTGACGCTGGTCATAAGTCTGGCACTGGACGGATCCATCTGGCATCGCGGAAGGCCACGCGTGCCGGCGCTAGAAACCTGCACAGTGGTGCCATCGAGGTAGCGAGTGAGCAAGAGTTCGCCCATAGGCGACCGGCAGATATTGCCTGTACAGACGAACATGATATGCATACCGTACACCCCTTTGTATCTCTACCTAACTTATGGAGACTACAATCCTCAATCTTACCTCAGGTATAGATATTACAATTTGGGGTTTAACTGTTCTACTCCTTAGGGGATACTACAGGAAACATATGCACCCCCGACAAAAGAGCGTGCTTCTTTAGTTGCAGGTTTATCGCAGAAGTTCGTTTCCGCCGCTACTTTCCGCCGCTATGCAATGGTTAGGGTGGCAAGCAGTGCGAGATGGTCGGAACCTTGAATCCGCTTGGTTGCAAGATCAGCTGCACGCACACCCTTGTCGTAAATAATATGGTCGATTTCGGCAATCGGAAATACTGCAGGGAACGTCATATGCAGACCCTCCCCCGCGCTCTGACCAGCGTCAGTAAAACGATCACCAAGCAAATATCTAAAACTTGCATGATCCCATGTGGAATTAAAATCACCCATCAAAACATACGATTCATTATTGCCATAATGCTGTAATTGAGCGATAGAATCCAAACTTTTATTCCATAAACCTTGATTTCTGGGACGCGGAGAAAAAGGATGTACCGACCCGAATCTCACTTTTCTTCCGTTGAGCACAACGGTTGCAGCAGGGATGCTGCTTGATTCTATAGGAATAAGATTCTCAGTTGTTTCCTGCAATGGATGCGCACTGTACAGCACATTCACACCGCCATTATCATGCCATGTAAGCTGCGGAGTAACGGAATATGGAAGATAATCTGCGATTCCCTCATCGTTCAGTCTGTTCAGCAAATCCGAAGAAACCTCTTGCATCGCCAAGACTTCGATATGCTCTTCGCGTATTGTTTCAACGATTTGTTGCGCATCGGCAACACCCTGCTTCGTGTTGAACGTCATAACACGAACTGTTGCCATGGACTGTGCGGCAGGGCTGGCAGCCGGCACAATATACCCCCAATGCCAAGCGACCTGTATGACCACGCATACCGCGCTCAATGCAGCCAACATCCTTCGTTTGCCGATACGGCGCATCGTCAGAGCAAAAACCGCAATCACAGCGGAAAGCAAACCCAGCCACGGTATCAGTGCAACAACCAGAGGCACATAGCGTTTGCCATCAAGATTATTCGGCAGCATGCGCAACAACATCGCCACCACAATGACTGCGGTGGCTAACCAAAGCAAAACCGTCAGCAACGTTGAACGCGTTTCGCAACGCGTTTCATTGCGCTGAACGTCGCCAAGTCGAGTCATGCGCGATCCTTTCCTGTTCCGCGGTAATATGGTGCGCCAAAATATGGACACTTTCCGGCATTTAAAGCCAATCAGTCATTTTCATCCGGTAACCTATTGGGCATTACAAAACGGCGCTTAACAAAGAGGTAGTCATGAGCGAAGAAGCAATGCGAGAAGAAGTGGCGCAAGCTGTGGAAGTGGCCGCAAACAAGGCCGCCGAAGAGGAAATCAGCAAACTGACCGAATTCGAAAGCGCCATCGACGAGACGCTCGCCTCCGGATATTTGGACGATACGCTCACCGTCACCGACGCAGACGGTGTAGCGCAAGTGCTGCCGGTGCTTGATTCCGAGCCGATCTCACACCTAGTGGAAGGCCTGGAAGCCGTAGGCGGGAGCGCCAATGTGTTCGTGCACACCAGCGCGGGCGTGGTGGCCCTCAGCGTAGTGGAATACAAGCCCGACGAAGAGGAGTAGCCGTCGCAGCATGCACGGTCAGGCGGCACGCCTACGGTTGAGGGCGCGTTGCACGGTTTCATGCGTGGAACCGGCACCCTGGCCGCGTACGCCGAAGAACACCATTAGCACCATCACGAAGCAGATTGCCGCACTGATACGAAGCGCCCACTGAATGCCGAACACGTTGGCAGCCGCATACACGGCTTTTTTGCCACCGAGCGCAGTCCAACGAAGAGACGTGAACGTCTCCATCAAAATCACCAACACCGGAGCGCCAATCGCGCCCGCAATCTGACGAACCGTATTCGTCACCGCGGATCCGGCGCTCACCTCTTCCGGTTCCAAACAATTCAGTGACCATGTGGTGATCGGCATCAACACGAAACCCATGCCGATCTGGCGCACAAACTGCCAAATCGACACCCACCAAATCCACGAGGTCATGGAAATCAAACTCATCATGACTGTGCCGAAACACAAGGTAATCGTGCCTACCAACGCCACCGGGCGTGCACCGAAACGGTCAAGTATCTTACCACCGAAAAACTGCGAAATGCACTGGCCCAAAGCACCCGGAAGCATCACCAGGCCGCTAATCGCAGCAGAATAGCCACGGCAATCCTGAATGTACAGGGGCATGATCACCATAATCGAACTGAACGCGAAGAACGAGAGCGCGGCCGTGATCGTGCCAACAGTAAAACTACGATTCTTCAACACGCTCAAATTCAACAGTGGCGGCTGCGCTTCAGGATTTTCAATCTGCCTGCGCGCGCCATGAATCTGGCGGAGCACAAACCAAATAATTCCCACAACGCCAATCACCATTGGCAGCCAAACCATAGGATTTACAAACGAATACGATTCAATATTCGTAAAGCCGAACATTAGCCCGCCGAAACCGAAAATAGACAGTCCAACGGAGAAAAAGTCAGCCTTCGCGGTTTTATCATTCTCACCGAAATTATGCAATCCAAAATAGGCAAGAAGCAGCGAAATTACGCCGATAATGGTCAACGTGAGGAAAATTGAACGCCAACCGTTCAAGTCCGTCTGCACACCGCCAAGCGTCGGACCGATCGCCGGAGCCACGCTCATCGCCACACCAACCGTACCCATTGCGAAACCACGGCGAGACAGCGGATAAATCGAAAACACCGTGATCTGCAACACCGGCCACATCACACCCGTGCCAACTGCCTCAAGCAAACGCCCGATCAGCACCATCAAAAAAGTTGGACCAAGCCAAGCGAACAGTGAACCGATCGTGAACACAACCATGGAAACAAGCACGATTTCGCGCGTCGAAAAACGTCTCGTAAGGTATGCCGTAAGCGGCACCATCACGCCCATGACCAGCTGGAAAATCGACGTCAGCCACTGACCGGTCGTAACGGAAATACCAAAATCACTGACGATCGTCGGCAACGCGGCGCTCAACTGCAATTGTGTGAAATTACCGACGAACGTAATAAATGTAAGAACCGCAATGGAAATAAACGCCGTACGCGTTAAATGACCGTCCTGATATGATTCCTCTCGAGCAAGCGCTCGGGACATGCTTCGCTTCGCTGACATCAATCACCTTCTCCACATTCAAACGCACAAACTATATGATAGCCCGTATGACAGAGGCATGGATATTCGCCGCGGATTTCTGTTTTTGTCATTTCGGGGTAACGCTCCCCTATTTAGAGGTATCATGACACACGCAAGAGATAGGCAAGTTTTCGACGCAGGCAGCGTCGGGGGGGGGTGGAGGATAATGACAGTCAGGGCCATGTTCCACATCTGCATGGAGTTGTGGGGCATTTTCATATGCCTGATTTGCGCAGGCGGAATTTTCATTGCAACACCACGAAAAACCAAACGAACTCGCATCAAAATACTCATGCAGATCGCCTGCATGCTTCTTCTTGGAGCCGACGCGCTCAGCTGGTATTTTCACGCAGATGCAGGCGAAACCGCATACTATATGGTTCGCATAAGCAGTTTCTCAGTATTCTGCATCAACTATATTTTCATGAGTTTCTTCGCAACCTATGTTTGGTTGACAGTGAGCAAAAATCAGCATCGCAAACCAGCCGCATTGCATACCGTCTACGCATTATCCGTAATTGGAATTCTCTTACTTATCATCACACAATTCACTGGTCTTTTCTACTATTTTGATGACCACAATCTTTACCATCGCGGTAATTTCTATCTTCTTTCGCAAGCAATTGCGGTCTTGGGAATCGCATTATGCCTCTTCATGCTGATCTCATATCGCAAGAATCTTGAGCGCATTATTTTCCTTTCCATGATGTCGTTCTTCGTACTACCAGCATTGGCGACCATCTACCAAGCACTGGCATACGGTTTTTCATTGCAATGTTTGGCGATCGTGATTTCCACACAGATTATGTTCGTCATGGACACCGTGGAAATGAACATGCGATTCTACTCGCAACAGGCCGCCTACGAAAAAGCAAGGTACGAAGCCGAACATGACGGCATGACCGGTTTGCTGAACAAAAAAGCGGGATGGAAACACATGCGCAAATACTTCGACCGCATGGATTCGCACGACGAAGCGATGCTGATGTTCGTCGACATCGACGATTTCAAAATCATCAACGACACATACGGACACACGGTCGGCGATTTCTGGATCCGCGAGGTCGCATCCCAGCTTCGGCACATCTACCGGCAAGATGACATCATCTGCCGATACGGCGGCGACGAATTCATAGTACTTATCCGAAATACCGCCAGCGAACAGGTGCTCGAAACCACGCTGGGCATGTTCTTCCAACAGTTGACACGCGCCTCGGAACAGCGCGGGCAAGACGTGCATTGCAGCGTAGGCGTGTGCCGCGTTGCCGCCATCCGCATCAGCGGAAACAGGGATACCAGCAGAAACACAGATGGAGAAAACGGCGAAGATACCAGAGGCGGCGTGGATTTCGGCCAATGCGTCAAACAGGCCGACCTGGCGCTGTACGAAACCAAGCGATTCAACAAAGGAACATTCAACGTCTACAATTACGACCGCTCCTAGCCGGCATCCGCAATCTGCATCAGGAGCGGCCGGAAAGTGTGAGGAAGACGAGAATCACATTAAGCGCAACAATCAGCGAAACAACTACCATATTGATCGCGAATTTCACCGGACCATCCACATAATCGCCCATTAATGAGCGATCGTGAGTGTATTTCATCAGCGGAATGATCGCGAACGGAATGCCAATCGACAGTACCACCTGCCCTATGATCAGCGCCTCCGTCGGATTCTTCGCAAACCACAGTACAACCAATGCCGGCACAAGCGTCACCACGCGGCACGCCCACATCGGCGCTTTGATCCGCAACAGTCCATGCATGATTTCGGCACCGGCATACGTGCCAACCGATGTGGAACTCAGGCTGGAAGCCAGCAGTCCGATCGAGAAAATCGAGCCGATCACCGGCCCAAGCACCTGTTCGATGGCTTGTTGCGCACCTTCGATCGTATCCGTACCGGTCATGCCATGCAGTGAATTTGCTGCAAGAATCAATAGCGCAAGATTCACCGATCCCGCAAGCAATAATGCCCAAAACACGTCTATTTTACTGCCGTGCAACAGAGTTTTCACACTCGGTTTTGGCTGTCCTGGCGCATAATGATCGTTCACCAGCGTGGAATGCAGGTAAATCGCATGCGGCATCACCGTGGCACCCAGCATGGAAGTCGCCATCAAAACCGTTTCCGTTCCTTGAAAATGCGGAACAAGACCTTGCAAAACTTGCACTGGATTTGGTGGATCAATAAAAAGTCCTGCAATGAAACCAAACGTGATCACTAGCAGTAATCCGATTATCATTCTTTCGAAAATATGATGCGTCGCACTTTTTTGAAAAATTAATAGTACTGTCGAAATAATCCCGATTATGCATCCGCCGACAAAAAGTGGTAGTCCAAATAGTAGTTTCAGTGCGATTGCGCCACCAATTACTTCTGCAAGATCAGTTGCGATGGCAATAACTTCCGCTTGCATGAAAAACATGAATCGGCCGCCGTCGCCAAGTCGTTCCCCTAAGATTTCCGGAAGACTATTTCCTGTGACAATGCCAAGTTTCGCGGATTGATATTGAATAAGCACGCTCATGCAATTGGCGAGCACCAGCACCCATACCAACAAATAGCCGTACCGCGCGCCGGATGTGATATTCGCAGCCACATTGCCGGGGTCCACGTAGGCGACGGCCGCCACAAAAGCGGGACCAAGCATGCCGGCAAGTGCATGCCCGTAATGCTGGTGAGATTGTGGTTGCGGAGTAGTTATTGCATTCTTTGAATCCATATCGTCCTCCATATCCGCGCAATGTTATAGCGCTTACCTGCATGGAATTGTTACGGCCGTTACGCCTCCCGCTAAACTGGTGTGGAGAACATCGCATATTCGATTCAAGGGGTTGTTTCCATGGCTACTTTCCATACTCCGATGGTTACGCTTTCCGACGGCAATCTGATTCCGCAGATCGGTTTGGGCGTGCTACGCATCGACGATGAGGGCGTTACTCCCGTAGTTGAGAGCGCGCTGGAAGCCGGATACCGTCACATCGACGGTGCCGCGGGATACAACAATGAGGCTGGCGTGGGTCGTGCGTTGCGCAATGCGGGCTTCACGCAAGGCGAGCATCGCAAGAATCTGTGGGTGACCACGAAGCTGCGCGATTCGGAACAGGGGTACGATTCCGCGCGCAAAGCGTTCGACCGTCAGCTGGGTCTGCTGCAGCTCGACTATGTCGACATGTATATGCTCCATTGGCCGACTCCGTTCGACTGGCGTTCCGGTGAGACGTGGAAGGCGTTCACTGAGTTTCGTGCGGAAGGACGTGTGAGGTCGCTCGGCGTGTGCAATTTCATGCCCGAACATCTTGACCGCTTGCATGAGGAGACGGGCGAGTACCCGGCCGTCAACCAGATCGAACTGCACCCGACCTGGCAGCAACGCGAGGTTGTGGAATACTGCAAGGCGCACGGCATTGCAGTGGAAGCGTATTCGCCGATGGCTCGCGGCGCTGATTTGAACGCTGGAAATGGCACGATCGAACGTATCGCAGCTGCGCACGGGGTCACCCCGGCACAGGTGATTCTGCGCTGGCATATCGAAAATGGAACAATCATCATCCCCAAGTCGACGCATGCGGAACGACAGAAGCAGAATCTCGATCTGTTCGGTTTCGCGCTTGCTCCTGAAGAGCATGCCGCGATTGACGCGCTTGATGGTCCGACGCGCGCAGGTCATGATCCGATGACGTTCACTTACGCCTGATATTCCCAATTCCGCAATTTCAGTGTGTTGCATGTATTATTTCAATACTTATGGCACGAAAGAATAATCGTAATTCTTATAATTATCGGAATATTGAGCAAGATGTGCGTAATATTCAGCGGGCTGGCAAACGGTTCAAAAAAAGTTGGATTAATGCTGACGGTCCGCTGGAACGCATTCTCATTCTGCTGGTCGTCGTTGCGGTAATCGGCGTCACTATCGGCATGCTTCTGCCGAAAGTCAATCCGACCGTAGGTGAGATTACCGGCGAATACACGGCAACCGGCACTGCCGCGGAAACGTTGGAAAAACTTACGGTTGACGACAATCCCAGCAAAGCCGGATATGATCGCGACGCGTTCGGATTCCGAGAAACCGACGACGACGGCAATGGTTGCGACGTGCGCGAAGATGTGCTCGCCCGCGATTTGACGGACGTGCAATATAAGAACAGCCGCAGCTGCCAAGTTGCGTCGGGTACACTCGATGACCCATATACCGGTCAGACCATTCAGTTCGTGCGTGGAGTGAAAACGTCTTCGGCGGTGCAGATCGACCATGTGGTCGCGTTGGAGAATGCATGGCAGTCGGGCGCGAACACGTGGGATCATACGAAGCTGTACCAATTCGGCAATGACATGTACAATCTGCTGGCCGTGGATGGGCCGGCAAATCAGCAGAAGGGTTCCGCTTCGGCCGCATACTGGCTGCCGACGAACAGCGAATACCGTTGCGATTACGTGGCTCGGCAGATCGGCGTGAAAGCCAAGTATGGGCTGAGCGTCACCACCAAGGAAAAGCGGGCGATGCTGTCCGTGCTGCATGGCTGCCCGGCGCAAAGCGTGCCGGAGCGGTGAGGCGCGTGGCAGGTGGCGGAGCGTAGGTGCGCGGTGAAGCGTAGGTGAGTGGCGGAGTCTCCTGAAATGTGTCACGATTCGAAATTTCGGCTGTTTTTTCGAATCGTGACACATTTTTCCTTCCAAAAAAGCAATACGGGGGTATAAAACGACATATTCCCAAGGAAAATGCCTCAAAAACATACCCCCGAACCGAAAGTGATGTGTCACGATCCAAAATTTTGGTCTTTTTTTCGAATCGTGACACAAAAAACAAGCCTCCTATATCCTGTGCGCAACCAAACGTATCGGAATGACGCGCGACGAACACGATTATCAGCGGCTTTCAAGGATTCCAGCGCCGATCGCCACAAAAGAGGCACAACACCGAGGAGTCGCGATCATGCGGAAAGCGGGCGGCCTCACGCGCGCACCCAACGAAACCGCATCAGTCAAGCAGCCTAAGCTTGCGGGCTTTCTGATAACGCAGCACCACTTTGCGCCATGGCAAGGGCGTGGTCACCCCAATCGGCCGACCGACGATCGAAGACAACGCATGGGCGACGTTCATGGCGAACGCGGCGCGATGCAATTCGTCGGACAAATCCAGCTGCGTGACCGAAAACACAGTCCAACCAGCGGCCGCAAGACGCGACAGCTTGTTCTGATCGCGCCGATATTGCGCACGGTCAGTACGATGATGGTCACCCTGATAGTCCAGGCCAAAACGATGCTCGGCATCGACAAGATCCAACGTCACCGCAGCGCCATTCGCAAAATTCACGCCGGGGACCACACAGTTCGGTTGCATAATCGGCAGGCCATAACGCACAAGAGTCAGCCTCATTTCGGTCTCCTTGGGGGAATCGCTGCCTGACTGCACGAGCGCCAACGCATCCAGACACTTGCTCCGGTATGGGACGTTCTCAGTTTTAACAAACTCAATCAGCCCCTTGCGAGCGGCGAATCGATGGCGAATCAACGACTCCGCAACCATGACGATGTCCTGGATACCCCACCGGCCGGCAGCCAAAGACCACGCCGGAACGGGCATAAGCACCGGAACTCCAGCAACCTCACGCACGTGTCGCGCGGACAAGCCCTTCCAGACATGCACGGTCACATCGGCCGACACCGATGTGCTTTTCTTCACACGGCCGCGACGAGCCGGCGATTGGGCGACCGTATGAAGTTTCGCCGGGGATTGCGGGAATTGGGAAGGCTGAGAAGCCGACTGCCGAAGACCTGGAATCTGATTCCGAGAAACAGCCTGGGAATCCGGGAAATATTGAAAATCCGAATCCGGGAAATCCTGCCCTAAGCGGATAGAGTGCTCGGAATGGCCGAAAGCCGGACTTTCTCCACTCCATCCATAGTCCACGTCCGTCCCAGCGTAACCGCCTTGCGACGAACGCAGCGAAACAACGGAGCAATCACTATCTGCGGGCAGCTCGACGCCCCAAATCGCGAGCGCGGTCTCGTGACTTACGGGATGCCGCAACTCCACGGACTGGGCAATGCGGAGAATACGCCAGCTGGCTTCGGACAGGGTCGCCCGCTGGATCGGCTTGTATGCATCATCAGCATTCATGGCGTGCAATATAAACGATGGCAACGGTTTGATGTGCGTTTTTCCAAAGTTGTGGTCGGAGAACATGCGATTTGGGGCAGTTCAGCATGGCATGGCCGTAATTCCAACGATTTGGAGCGCAACAGCCTGTGGATAACCAATGGAGATGGTTCCAGCTACCACCGCGGCCTTTACAAGGGACGCGGCCTGGCACTTCCGGAAGTGCGGCAAACCGGTATTTCTTTTCGCTTGGGGAATCGGGGATGGATCAGCCTCAGCCCAGCCTTCAAGGCAATTCGGACCAATTCATCACGAACCAGCACAAACTAGTCTCAAGCGAGCCTTGAACCAGCTTTGGAGCGGAATCTTCCGCTATAAATGTGTCACGATTCGAAATTTCGGCTGTTTTTTCGAATCGTGGCACATTTTTCCTTCCCCAAAAACAATACGGGGGTATAAATCGGCGCATTTCCAAGGAAAATGCCTCAAAAAACATACCCCCGAACCGAAAGCGATGTGTCACGATCCAAAATTTTGGCCATTTTTTCGAATCGTGACACAAAACAAGCGACACGGGCAGTACCGGAAGAGTAGGTCCAAGGCCTGCTCTGGAAAGGGCGGAGCTGGCGCACAGATAGCGTGGGCAGTGCCGGAAGAGCGGAATCAAGGCCTGCGACGGAAGCGAGGAGGGCACTCAGGGGAGGAGAAGGCATGCGGAAAGCGGGAGCACTAGGCGGCGCGAAACCAAACACGCGACACTAGGCACGGGTGGTGGCGCGGGCTATGATGCGGGATTGGGTGGTGATGAGCTCCGGTTCCAACGTACGGCTGCCATCGATGCGGTTGATGATGCGGCTGACCGCGGTCGGCGCGATCCAGTCGAGGCAGGAATCCATGGTGGTCAGCGGCGGCTGGAAATATGCGGCTTCCTCGTTGTTGTCGAAGCCGATCACCTGCACCCGGTCGGGCACCGCGATGCCGTTCGCTGCCAAAGTGAACAGTGCGCCCAACGCAAGCTGGTCGTTGAACGCCACGATGCCATCGAAGGGGATGCCGGAGTCGACGATGCGCTGCGTCATGCGCGCGCCCGAGCCGATGGTCCAATCCTGGCCGACGTTGGGCACTAGCCGTGTGTCCAATTCGACGCCTTGGTCGGCACACGCTTCGAATATGCCTCGCATGCGCAGCTGCGCGTTGCCTTCCACGGCGTCGCGCAGCTCGAGGATATGCTCCGGATCGGTTCGCGAGCCGATCACCGCAAGATTCGTGGCACCGTGGTCGAACAGGTATTGCGCGGCGAGACGCGCCTCCTGGACGTCGTCCGGGGTGACATGGTCCGCCTTGCCATGCGTGGACCGCGCGCCCACGCAGACCAGCGGATAATCCACGTCCAGGTCCTCGGGATCGAGATCCTCGACTTCGGAGATGGACAGGATCATGCCGTCCGACACCGTGGCATTGAAGTTTCGCAACAGCGCGCGGGCACCCTGCGCGGATCCTTCCGCATACGTGGTGATGTACACGGAATAGCCGTAGATGCGGGCCGCGTCGATCACCCGGTTGGCCAGTTCGGCCAAATATGGCGCGGTCAGGCTCGGCACCGCGAGCGTGATGAAGCCGGTTTTGCCGCGATTGAGATTGCGGGCCGACACGTTGACGCGGTAGCCGAGCCTGTCGATGACGTCCTGCACTTTTTCGCGTGTGGCGTCGGCCATGCGGCCGGAATGGTTGATGACGTTCGACGCGGTTTTGAGGGAGACTCCGGCCTCTTGCGCCACTTCACGCAGTGTGACGCGTTTCCTGTCGGACTTGTCCGGCTTCACTTCGGCCATATCTCCCCCTAACCGCATCCGTCATCGATATTCGACTTCCGACTTTACCGCCTTACCACGAGCACGCCGTTGCGGCGCACGGTGTACGAGCCGGGCTTTTCCTCCCGATCCGTCTGGAACAGGATGACCGGCTCGCCTTCGATGCCTTGCAATTCGACCGTCTTCTTGCCACGGGGCAGGTAGAAGTCGAAGGTGGCGTCGGCGGAGACGCGCACGGTGTGCAGCACGTCGGCATTCTCCTGCGACGAGGCCGCGAGATATGCGCGGACCAGCTTCGTCAGATCGGCCACATCCAGGTCGCAGCCGACGAAATACGCTTCGCCGGAGCCGTACGGATTACGGGTGACCGCGGCCGTGCCGTCGAGCTCCCATTCGTCCGCTTCCTCGCCGGCGTACGTGGCAAGCACCTGCGCGTGTTCGCCGGTCACGTTCACGTCGTTCTGCCACAGGCGGGTCGTGGTGCCGTCCAGCGCGGCCGAATCGTCGGCGGACGACAGTCGGATCTCGCCCGGCTCGCCTTCGGCTTCGGCGCCGAGGATGTTGAATTCCTCGCCGCGGACGCCCAGCATCGAGCGCAACAGGCCATCGCCCGCGCCCGGGTATCCGCCGAGCCAAGTGTGGAAATGCTCGTCGATCAGTCCGGTCGCGTAGCCGACCACCACGCGGCCGCCGGCGGCCGCGAAGTCGGCCAACCGCTGCGTGTCGGCGGTGCTCAGGATCAGCACGGTCGGCAGCACGACGGTCTTGTACGAGCTCCAGTCGTAGGCGAGCGGCACGATGTCGGCGCGCGAGCCCGCGTCCAGGAACGCGCGGTACCAGTCACGCACGTCATGCCAGTGGTTGAGTTTCATGCTCGGCAGGGTCTGGGAGCGGGTGGCCCATTCCGATTCGGCGCTGAAGAGGATCGCCGTGTCGGAGTGCGCCAATTCGGTGCCCTGCACGCCGGCGTCGGCGAGCGTGTGCAACGACGCGCCCAGCTCGCACACCTGGCGGAACAGCTTCGTGTCCTCGCCGGCGTGCGGAACCATGGCCGAATGGAACGCTTCGGCACCGAACGCGGACGCGCGCCACTGGAAGAAGTTGATGGCGTCGGCGCCCATGGCCACATGGGCCAGGGAGTCACGCACGGTCTCGCCCTTGCGCTTGCGGGTGTTAAGCGGCTTCCACTGCACCGCCGAGGTGGAGTGTTCCATGACGTACCACGGCTTGCCGAGCGCGAGCGAATCCATGAGAGCGTCGGAGCAGGCCAGCTCGTCGAGGTGGGATTCGCCCTCGTGGAAGTAGTGGTCGTTGGATACGAAGTTCACTTCCTTGGCCCAGGCGGCGTAGTCCATGCAGCACTGGTCGGTGGAGACCATGAAGTTCGTGGTGAACGGCTTGTCGGGGCAGATTTCGGCGATCGCGTCGCGTTCGGCTTTGTAGAAGTCGAGGAGCATGTCGTTGCCGAACCGTTCGAAGTCGAGCTTCTGGCCGGGGTTGACCATCGAGTCGGCGCCCATGAACCGTGGGATGAGCACTTCGTCGAAGCCGTTCATCTCCTGGCCCCAGAAGGTGGTGCCCCACGCCTGATTGAGCGCGTCGATGGTGCCGTACTTGCGGCGGCACCATGCGCGGAAGGCCTCGAGCGCGTTGTCGGAGTAGTCCTCGCGGTTGTTCCACCCGTATTCGTTGCCCATGTGCCATGCGGTCACATACGGGTTGGTGCCGTACCGTTCGGCGAGCTTGCGGCACAGGGTCAGCGCGTATTCCTTGAACACCGGGCTGGTCGGGCTCCAGGATTGGCGCGAGCCGGCGTTGACCGGATGGCCGTACTTGTCACGCGGAAGGACCTCCGGGTGGCTTTCGTACAGCCACAGCGGCGCGGTCGCCGTCGCGGAGGCCAGGTCGACCACGATGCCGGCATTGCCGAGTTTGTCGATGATGCGGTCGAGCCAGCCGAAATCCCAACGATCCTCGGTGGGTTGGATGCGATCCCAGCTGAAGATGGCGAGGGCCACGGTGTTGACGCCGGCCTGCTTCATCAGGCGGATGTCGTCGTCCCAGATGTCCTCGGACCATTGGTCGGGATTGTAGTCGCCACCGAAGGCGATGCCGCGGCCATCCGCGGTCAGCAGTTCCGGCCATTCGAAGTTGCGTCGCGCACTCACGATTATCTCCTTTGGTAATTGGCATAAAGCCATGGTTTTTTGTATATTACATTCGTTATTTGCCCACCGGCATGTGGTACACCGGTGTAGCATACACGTCGGTGACGTCAGCGACGCACGCATCGGACTGCTCCAGGCGGGCCGCCATCGACGATGTTACCTTCACGCGGACCCCGCGCCTCAGCGGCGTGACGACCAGCGTCAGCTTTCCACCAGCGGCATCGATGGCATCCGCGTAATCGCGCAATCCGACCTGCCATGTCTCGCCGTTGCAGAAATTATCGGCGATCAGCACATCGCCGCAGAACAGCCAGCCGATATCGCCCTGGTATGCGATGTTCAGCATGACATCGGCGACCTGCCGTTGATCGCGGAAAAGCCGTCCCATGCCAGCCGGCAAAGCGATTTCGTACCGATCGGCGTGCAGTCTTCTCAGACGCGCATACACCGATACGGGCTCCACCGGCCGCGGAGAGCCGAGCAAGCCTTCCGGATATGCGGCGATCCCGTTTTCGGCGCGGGGCGATTCCAGCGTCCACCCATCGCTGTCCTCGTACAGCAACGCGTTGTCGTCGTCGACGAAGGCGAGGCCTCCGTCCAACACCGTCATCCGCCCGGCGAGCGCTCGTGTGACGCATACGATCTCCGCCGCGTCCCGGACCATGAAGCGTTCGAAATCCGCCTTGCCGACGGTGACGTCCTGGATGTCGCCTTCGAAATGGAACGTCAGCTCATCCATGCCATCGGGCTTGAGGAACACGAACGTGCGGAACGGTCGGCCCGGCACCCGCAGCACGGTGACCGGCTGCAGGTTGGCGCGGACGAGCCGCACGCCGTCCAGATCCATGTTGAACGGCAATATGCAGTTCTCCCCCTCGGCGAGGCCGATGCCGGTGAACCGTATGCGCTCACCGGTACCCGTCGTCACGTCGATTTGCTCACCGTGACGGCTCGGCACGCGCGCATGGTCCTGGAAGTTGTCGATGGACACGAAACCCCGTTCGCCATCGCTGCGCACGGCATACCGGAGGGTCTCGGAGTCGGACGGATCGATGCGGTCCTGCCCGTCCTGCAACGAGACCGGCATTCCGGCGAGTTCCGGCCCGAAGGCTTTGACGAACTCGTGCAGGGTGCGCAGCCGCCGGTAGGATTCCCGCACCTGTCCGAATTCGCCAAGGGGCGCTTGGAAATCATAGGAGCGTTTCGGGGTCTGCCCCTCATTGAGGAATCCGGCCGCGCCCTTCGGGTTGGTTCCGCCATGGAACATGTAGTAGCCGAGGAAATCGCACCCCGAGCCGAGCTTGATGTTGGCCATCGCGTCGACGGAGCGCTTCGGCAGCACGAAACGGTAATCGTACGAATTGAACATCCCGCCGCCCATCTCGCAGCAGGCGTACGGGCGGCTGTCCGGATCGTACGGGGGATCGAAGCCGTCGCTTGTGCTGGAGCCATGCAGCCTCCGGTATCGGTACTCGTCGGTGGCGGGATGCTCCGTCATCCCCTCGGCACCGACGCCGTCGTAGAACAGCCACGGCCGGTACGCGTATCCACCCCACAGCGGCAGCATGTCGTCCGGAACCGGTGACTGCCAGCCGGTGCAGGTGAACATCGGCGGGTCGATGCCTTCCTCGATCGCGATGTCGCGCAGCCGTTCCAGGTAGCCGGCCCCATCGTGGCCGGACGGCACCCATTCACGGCTGATGCCGGTGGTCATCTCCCAAGGAGCCGACGACGCCATGTACTCGTTGTCGACCTGGGCCGCGATGATCGGCCCGCCATCCTTGAAATACAGGCCGCGCAGCTGCTGCGCGATATGCGCGTAGAGACCGCGCACCGCATCGAGGAAGCCGGCGTCGAGGGAACGGACCTCATACGACTTGCCGTACAGCCAGTCGGGAAGTCCGCCGTTGCGCACCTCGCCATGGCAGAACGGTCCCAGCCGCACGATGACGTGCAGTCCGTGCCGGGCGCACAATTCCACGAATCGGCGCACGTTCCTGTTGCCGGAGAAATCCCACTCCCCCTCGCGCTCCTCATGGTGGTTCCAGAACACGTAGGTGGATACGACGTCGATGCCCGCCGCGGCCATCTTCGCGAGTTCCGTGTCCCACCGTTCGGCGGCGATCCGCGAATAGTGCATCTCGCCGGCGATGGGGATCCATGGCGATCCGTCACGGGTCAGGAAGCGGTTCGTGGCGCCCAGGGTCCCGCCATCCGGCCCGCATGCGGCTGCGGCGCGGATGACGGGGATCCCGTATGCGGGCGTCCGCGCGAACTTGCTGGCTTCCGAAAGATCAACCTCATAGCGCATAACGCTGCTCCTTGTCGAATTCCCGCAAGCAGGAGGACCGGTCAGCCCTTGACCGAACCGGCGACCAGGCCGGCCACGATCCAACGCTGGCAGAAGATGAAGAACACGAACACCGGGATGAGCGCGATGGTGGTGACCGTCATGAACAACGGCCAGTTCGTCGTGAAGGTGCTGATCGCGTTGAACACCTGCAGCACGATGGTCTGTTTGTTGGTCGACGAGATGTACACGCTCGGCGTCATGAAGTCGTTCCACGTGCCCATGGTCTGGAACACGATGACGGTGGTCAGGATCGGGCGGATCAGCGGCAGCACGATCGTCCAGAAGATGCGGAACGGACCGGCGCCGTCGATACGGGCGGCCTCGATGATCTCATACGGCAGGCCGCGCATGTACTGCACGATCAAGAAGTAGCAGAAGGTCGCGCCGCCCGTGTAAAGCACGATCAGGCCGAGCAGCGAATCGACGAGACCCACCTGTGCCTCCATGCGGTACTGCGGAATCAGCAGCGTCTGGCCGGGGATGATGAAGGACAGCATGAGCAGCACGCCGATCACGGCGGTGAACTTGCTCTTCTTCAGGATCATGCCGTATGCGGCGAGCGCGCCGAACAGCACCTGCAGGCCGACGCCGACCACCGTCACGATGATGGTGTTCTTGAAGGCGTTGACAATGGGCAGATGCCCGAATGCATACGTGTAGTTCTCGAAATTCCATGTCTTTGGTAACCCAATCGGGTCCATGGACATCTCGGCGCTGCTTTTGAACGTGTTGATGACGATGACGTACAGCGGCACCGCGCAGATCAGCGCGATAGCGATGACGACGACGGAACGGATGATCGAGCCGATACGCTCGCGTTGCTGCAGAGTCATGACAGCCTCTTTTCTACCAGATTGGTGATTACCTGCTGCAGGGCGACCAACAGCGCGCAGCAGATGAAGAAGATGACGCCCAGTGCGGAGCCCAGTCCGTACCGGCTCGAACCGATGCCCGTGAGGATGATGGACTGGGTCACGGTGTAGGTGGAGTAGCCCGGACCGCCGCTGGTGAGGCCATACGGCAGATCATAGACCTTCAAACCACCGGTAAGCAGCATGAAGATGCTCACACCCATGGCCGGAACCATCTGGGGCAGTGTGATGTTGAAGAACTGCTGGCGACGGTTTGCGCCATCGACGGCGGCCTGTTCGTAGATATCGGCGGGGATAGCCTGCAGATACGCCAGATACAGCGTGGCGTGCCAGCCGATCTGAGCCCATACCGCTACGAAAATCACACAGAATTTGGCAAGTTCGGAATTCGACAACCACGGAATCGCATCGATGCCGATCTTGGCGAGCAGCGTGTTGACGACGCCGGACTTCAGCGGGGAGAAGATGTACTGCCAGACCAAGCCGAGCACGGCCATGGACGGCACCGAGAAGAAGAAGAACAGGGAACGGGCGAAGTTACGGCCGAAGAACTTGCGGTTGAGCACCACAGCCAGCGGCAGGGCGATCACGGTGATGAGCACGGTGGTGGCCACCGTGTACAGCAGCGTGAAGCCGAGGCCCGCGAGCAGCGTCGGATCCTTGAAGCACTGCACGTAGTTCGCGAACCCCACGAACTTCGCGTCCGCGAAATTGTAACCGGAGTAATCGGTGAAGCTGAACACCAGGCTTTGCAGGAATGGGATGAGGATCACCACGATGAACACCACCATGATCGGCAGCAGGAAGCGTGCCGAGGCGAAGTTCTCCATGAAGTTGCGGTGACGACGCTGCTTGAGATGCAACGCCTCTACCTGATCAGCGGAATGTGGACGCGCCGCTGACGCTGTTGATACTGACATGTTGGTTGCTTTCTACAAAACGTGAGATTGGCAGGTCCAGGCGTGGCGCGGACGGAAGGGTCCGCGCCAGCCTGCCGCGATGGATGTCTGTTCGCGATGGATCAGGAGAGGGTCTTGAGCTTGGAATCGAGGTTCTCCGCGGCCTGCGTAGGGCTGATGGAGCCGAGGGCTACCTGCTGCAGCTGGGTGAAGGTCTCGGCGCGCAGCGCGGTGGTGCCCTTGCTCCAGTGGGCGGAATTCAGGTACACGTTGCCGGTCTTGATGTACAGGTCGTAGGCGTCCTTGAAGTGGTCGTCCACCGTGGCGTTGAAGCCCTTGACGGACGGGATCAGGCCCAGCTGCTTCTGGTACAGCTTGAGGCCCTCGTCGGAGGTCAGGAAGGTGAAGAACTTCTCCGCGGCCTTGAGCTTGTCTCCGGAGATCTTGTTGTTGATGCCGAAGGCCGGATCGATGGAGCCCGGCGCGTACGGGGTGTCACCCTTCTTCAGCATAGGGATCTGGCCGAAACCGTAGTTGAGGCCGGTCTCATTGAAGCTGTCGATGTCCCACGAGCCGGAAGGATAGACCGCAAGACGTCCGGCGGTGAATTCCGACTTGACCTGGTCGCCGCTCAGGCCGGACACGTCGGAGCTCATCAGGTTCTGCTTGATCAGCTTGTCCCATTCGCCGTAGTACTTGCCATACACGTTCTTGAACGTGTCCTTACCGGCGTCGATCTTGGCGTCGAGCGCCTCGCCCTGCTTGGCGGATTCAGCGCCGATCCAGCCCTCGACGGCGTTGCCCAGTCCATCCTTCGGCTCAAGGTATGGGGTGATTCCCGCGGCTTTGAGTTTGCCGCACATGGTCAGGAATTCATCCCACGTCGCCGGGATGGAGTCGTAACCGACCTTCTTCAGCAGATCCTTGTTGTACACCCAGGCATTGGTCCAGGTGCTCACGCCCATGGCGTATACTCTGCCATCCACGCTATAGGCCTTTTTTGCGGCATCGCCGATTTTATCCATGAAGCTTTCATTGCTCAGGTCCTTGGCGTAGTTGCCTTTGACCAGATCGCTCAACGCCTCCGGAGGAACGATGTAGACGTCGGCCAGGTTTCCGCCGGAGATTCGAGTCTGCAGCGTCTGCTGGTAGCCACTCTGGGAACCGGTGGTGGTGCTGTAGTCGATCTTGATGTCCGGATTGGCCTTTTCGAACGCGTCGATGATCGGCTGGTACTTGTCCTGCGAATTGTTCGAGAAGAACGACAGCGTGGTCTTGCCGTCGGCGGCGTTTCCTCCACCGCACGCGGCCAGCGGAACAAGCATCGCCGCAGCGGCCACCGCCGCAATCATCCTGATGGATTTCTTCTCCATGATGTACTCCTCCTTGTGTTCCATCGTTGGCACCCGCTTTACGTGCGTTCATTCGTCGAACCCACTCCAGCTGCGGTAGATACACGTCAATATGTCTTCAACTGACCATTCAGTTGATTCGGGATATTTCCTTCCCTTTTTGGTATAACTGTGTACCTGTTGAAACAGTATAGGTTTTCCGGTGTACCATGTCAATTCAAACAAGGAAATTTGCATCCCATCGACCGCTACCCCCTACAAAACATCGGCGTGTCGTATACCGGCAGCACCGTCGACAGCGGACGACGACCCGCCCGCACCATCCGGAGACGCGCAGCCCGAAAGCGTATTGCGGGTGGGCAGGACGCATGTGGACAAGTCGGTGTATTACGGGGGATTATTTTTCCGATGAATTCCCCAGTATTAGTTGGGATTGAAAAGATGCTGAAAGTCCACAGATAAAAAATCGGCGGCCCCAAGGAAATATCCTTGGAAGCCGCCGATATGCTTGCGTGCGTCGCGCTACGGGCTCAAGCGAGTACACAGCGTGCTACGCAGACCGTGAGCAACACAGACCGCGCGCTACACAGAATCGCAAGCTACAAACTCAGGAACAGCTCGTGGATGCGGGTGTCGTCGGTGAGCTCGGGATGGAACGCCGTGGCGAGGATCTTGCCTTGGCGCAAGCCGACCACATTGCCGTCCACCGACGTTTCGACGGTGGCGGCCGGTCCGACTTCGGCCACGAACGGCCCGCGGATGAACACCAGCGGGAAATCTTTGAGCACGATGTCGGCCGGGGCGTCCTGCGGAACATGCTCGCCCGGTGCGACCACGACGGCGGAATCACCGGAAGAGGAGCCGAAATCGGCGGTGGCGGCGAACGAGCCAAGCTGGCGGCCGTATGCGTTGCGCCGCACGACGGCGTCAAGCGCGCCGAAGTAGACGTTGTCGTCGTTATCGAGCTTGCGGGCCAGCAGAATCATGCCGGCGCAGGTACCGAACACCGGTTTGCCGGCGGCGATATGCTCTGCAATCGGCTCGAACAGGCCGGTGGAGCGCAGCAGCTTGCCCTGCGTGGTGCTCTCGCCGCCGGGCAGAATCACCCGGTCGATCGAATCGTCGAAATCCTCGGCCGCGCGCAGCAGCTTCCACGGCGCGCCGAGGCGATCCAGCATGGCGGCGTGCTCGGCGAACGCGCCCTGCACGGCGAGGATGCCGGTCACGCCATGTTTCGCGGCTTCGACGCCGGCCGATTCTTCCTTCGAAATGTATTCAACTGCTACAACCATTACCGTTCCTGTGCTTTCGGATGTGCCGGCTCCGCGGTGCTTCTCGCTGCCCGCGGAGCCGGCGTCACGCATGCGCCGTGCGGGCCGTCATTCGCCACGGGCGGCCATGATGGTTTCGATCTCATCTTCGTTGATGCCGACCATGGCCTCACCGAGATTCTCGGAAAGACGTGCAAGCAGCTCGGCGTCCTGCCAATTGGCGGTAGCCTGCACGATGGCGGCGGCACGCTTGGCCGGGTCTCCGGACTTGAAGATGCCGGAACCGACGAACACGCCTTCGGCACCCAGCTCCATCATGAGCGCGGCATCGGCCGGAGTGGCCACGCCACCGGCGGCGAAGTTGACGACCGGCAGACGGCCATTGTCGTGCACGTACTTGGCGAGATCGTACGGCACGGCCAGCTGCTTGGCGGCCTCGTACACCTCGTCGTCGCGCAGGGAGACGAGTTCGCGGATCTGCTTGTTCATGGTGCGCATGTGACGCACGGCCTGAATCACATCGCCGGTGCCCGGCTCGCCCTTGGTGCGGATCATGGACGCTCCCTCGGCGACACGGCGCAGCGCTTCGCCCAGGTTCTTCGCGCCGCACACGAACGGCACGTCGAACTGGTTCTTGTCGATGTGGTACACGTCGTCGGCAGGGCTCAGCACTTCGGATTCATCGATGTAATCGATCTCGATGGCCTGCAGAATGCGAGCTTCGGCAACATGACCGATACGAACCTTTGCCATGACCGGAATAGACACGGCTTCCTGAATGCCCTTGATCATGGCCGGATCACTCATGCGGGAAACGCCGCCAGCAGCACGAATATCGGCCGGAATGCGTTCGAGCGCCATCACCGCGCATGCGCCCGCGTCCTGTGCGATCTTCGCCTGCTCCGGGGTGGTGACGTCCATGATTACGCCACCCTTGAGCATCTGTGCCAGATTCTTGTTCAGTTCGTTCCTGTTGTTGGCCATCGCCAGCCTTTCGTCGAATCGTATTCCACTCTTCTACAGAGCGGATATCTCTTGACACAGATACTAACGATTTTCCGTTACAAAATCATGTGAAATGAATATTTGCACGTCTCAAAAAGTTGCTTTTCTTAAATTTTGACAATCATTTTCATGATTGTTTCATTTTCTTACGATTTCGATTCCGTCGACGATTCCACGATTTCGCCCGCTTTTCTTACCTGTCATGCGTTGTTTGCTTTCGATTCGCGCGCACAGCGCCTTTCGGCAGCGCTTTCAACGCACGTTATAAGAAATACGAATGACGCACGATTTTCATACGACCACATTGCGGACAGGGGTGCGATGCGCACGTACTTGCATAACACTGCATGCCACCGCACGCGCCGCATAATGCTGCAAGGAGCTCTACATACGCAATATGCGATCGGCGACGCGCATGGTGGAATCGCGGTGCGACACCAGCACGACGGTACTCCCCTGCTCAGCTAGATTGTTGACCGATCCAAGAATCACCGACTCGTTATAGGCGTCGAGACGGCTCGTCGGCTCGTCGAAGAGCACCAAATCGGCGTCACGCAGGAACATGCGGGCCAATCCGATGCGCTGCTTTTCGCCCTCCGAAAGGCGGCCGCCCAGCTCGCCGACCTGCGTATCCAAGCCGTTCGGCAGCGCATCGACCAACTCGAGCGCGGATGCCTTGGCGAGCGCCTCGCGCAATACGGAATCGGGGATGGCGGACGCTGCGGAATCGGCAGAATTGCAGGCAATGGTGAGGTTCTCTCGAATCGTACCGTCAAAAAGGTAAGTTTCCTGCCCCATCATCGTCTGCACACGGCGACGCCAGCCAGCGTCAACCTGAGGCAATGGAATATTCGATAGCGAAATCGTGCCGGAATCCGGATCCCAATAGCGCATGAGCAGCTTCAGCACCGTTGATTTTCCACGGCCGGACGGGCCTTGAATGCCAAGAATGCCATGCTGTGGAACATCGAGTGAAACATGGTCGAGCACGGGTTGCGAGGCACTGCCGGAAGTGCGGCCGCCGGAAGTGTGGGCACTGGAACCGTAGCCGAATGTGACGTCGCTCATTGTCATACCTTGATATTCCGGGCATTCGGCACCCTGCTCAACCACAGCGGGAGTCTCATCCATCAACGCGAATAGGCGACGCGCCGAAGCGAACGTTTGCGTCAAATTCGCCGGCAGCGCGCTCAATGCAAGCGTCGGGCCAAACGAGCTGGTAAGCAATACGAAAGCCGCAACCAACGCAGGAGCGTTCGAGTCCACGGAGCCCATCCAAATCAGGCCTTCCGGCATATCGACGGCAGTGGAAACCGCAGTGCACAACGTCATCACAAGGAAAGCAGTAATCGCGGTAAACAGCATCACCAATACCGCACCCAATCCTGCAAAATCACCATTCTTCGCACTCAATCGCAAACGTTTGCCCCACAACGAAAGGGTGCGCCGAGCGATGGAAGCGAGTCGGGCACTACCCTGACCGAAGCGGATGATTTCGCCGATACCACGCATATCGTCAAGCATTTCGTCGTCGAGGGCAGCGGATTCCTTGCGAAGTTCCGGACCGATGCCTCGCACCGCCGACGCGAACAACTTTGGTAGTACGACGCCGACTGTGAGGTGCGCGATGACCAGCGTCACCGCGAAGGGTGCACTCAGGGTGAGCAATGCGAGTGTGTAGACGACGGTGGTCACAACAGCGATGACGATCGGGCTGATGGTGTGCGCGAAGAAGATTTCCAACAGCTCCACGTCGGTGGTGACCAGCGCGATCAGGTCGCCCTTGCCTTTGCCCGCAAGTTTGGCCGGGGCGAGACGCCGCAGGGCCGCGAAGGCTTTCATACGGAACAATGCGAGCAGCCGGAACGCCACATTGTGGTTCATGAACTGTTCGGCATAGCGCATGCCGCCGCGGATCAGCACGCAGACGGCCATGGCGGTGAGCGCTGCGGGAACGCTGAGATTCCAGATGGGCGAGCCGACGGCCGCGAAAGCCGCCGCAATGCCGAATACCGGCAGGAAAGTGGCGGCGAGGTGGCCGAGCGTGCCGCAAACGCATGCGACGATCATGTACTTACGCAGCGGCCCGACTTCCTTCAGCAGCCGCGCGATAAGGCGCGACGTAGGCATACCCTGTATGTCCGATTCACCAGAATCGGACATACAAGGCACAGTTTCGGTACGCTGGCTGTCCGATTCGGGAGAATCGGACATGTTGGGTGCGCAAGCTGAAGTTACGTCGGTTGCGGATGTGAGCTGTTGGGTTTGCGGCCGCATTCCTACGTTTTCCACGGTTTGTTGGGCGTAGAACAGTTTGGTGTATGTTCCATTGGCACGCATGAGTTCAGCATGCGCGCCTTGTTCCGCCACGCGCCCGTGTTCGAACACCACCACATGATCGGCGTCGGCTGCATTCGCCATGCGATGTGTCACCATGATCACGGTTTTGCCGCGATTAGCAAGCGCACGAATGGTTTGCAGAATCAGGGTTTCGCTTTCCACATCAACGCTGCTGGTAGCTTCGTCGAAGATGTAGACGGCAGACTCCCGCAGCAATGCGCGTGCGATGGCGATGCGCTGTTTTTGGCCTCCAGACAGGTTGCTCGCGCCCTGTTCGATGGCCAGATCAAGTTCTTGCGATTGCGCACGCACGAATTCGTCGATATGTGCCGCTTCCAGCGCTTGCCACAGCTCGCTTTCGGTGGCATTCGGCTTGGCCATCAGCAGATTGTCGCGCAACGTTCCTGCAAAAAGGTGGCTTTGCGCCGCCACGATGGCGATTTCCCTCGTAAGGGATTCGATGGAAAGATCGTTGATTTGGTACCGTTGCGTCGAGCTGTTTCCTGCATTTCCGGACAGCAGCCACATACATCCTTCATATCCGGAAAGATTTCCGGAGAGCAGTTCGACGGCGGTAGATTTGCCGGATCCGGACGGACCGACGATGGCGGTCACCTGCCCACGCCGCGCAGTGAAAGAGACGCCATGCAATGCGACGACCGAACCATCGTCATCTTTCGACATGCCTGTTTTTCCAGCACCAACCACACCGGACTTTTTCCGGGGTTTTCTAGTTTCCCCAGTTTCCGCATCCGCCGTCGCAGCCGTATCCGCAGCCACATTCACAGCTGCCGCAGCGTCCGCGCCCACGTCCGCATATCGGAACGACACGTCATCAAAGCACACGTCCACACCGTTATCGGAAGCACCGAATTCCGGCATTTCCTGCATACCATGCGCAGGAATCGGCGTATCAAGCAATGCGAAAATACGCTTGGTTGAAGTCATGCCGTTCATCGCAACATGGAAGAACGACCCCAATTGGCGCAGCGGAATGAAGAAATCCGCGGAAAGAAGCACTATCAGCAGCACGCCGGCAAGCGGCAATGCGGCACCGTTCGCATACTGCCAGATCGCCACGCCCACGCCGGCCGCAGCACCCCCGTATGCAACGATGTCCATGGCGGCGAGCGAGCGCAGCTGAATTTGCAGAACATTCATGGTCATTACACGGAATTGTTCCGCCTGCTCGTTCATTTTCTTGGCGGCATGCGCATCCGCATCAAAAGTTTTCAGCGTTTCAAGACCTTGTACATTGTCAAGAAACACAGATCCCATGTCAGTGTATTTTCCCCAATATTTTTTGAATACTCGGGATGCGCGCATTGCGACCATGCCAACAATCAATACAATCAACGGCGCGCATACAAGCAATGTAGCAGCCGTCGGCATATTAATCGGCGCAACTATAAAAAATAACGTTACCGGCGCGAGAATCGCATAAAACAGTTGCGGCAGAAATAATTCGAAGAAGCTTTGGATTTGTTCGATGCCTTCACCGGCAGATTGCACCACGTCGGCAGTACTGATATGTTGCGAGTATGATGGTCCGATCGCAAGCATTTTATTGAATAATTGTTCACGTAACGCGAGTTTGACACGCTCGGCCGCTTCCGCGCCGAAATAGGCCGCGGCGCGCATCATCAGAAAACGCAGCACCGCGCAGACCACGATCGCCAGTACGCATCCGACGTACGTTTCCGCGCTGAATCCGCCGTAGCCAAAGCCGACGAACAGGCGAGAAATCAGGCCACTATCACCCATGGAGAACATGGGATCGAGCGCCGATTCCACCATGGCAAGCGCTGGTGAAAGCATGAGCACCATCGTCACCACGAACACGACGTTGGACAGCAACCCGATCCATTGGCAGAGCACTTTCGCCGCAACCAACCGTCCCACGCCGGGAGCGAGGGAAAACAGCCGTTTGTCAAACATCGAAATCCTTTCCTTCACATTCACGCGGTTCAATTTGCGCGCCCGCATCACCATGTCTCTCAATTCAGCCTATCCGCCCGGAAACAGAAACGTCAAGGGCTCATCGCACATAGCAATCGCAAACGCATCTCCAGCAAAAACACACGAACCAAGCACATGTGCGGCCCATGCCACACGACCAGCGAAACGGCGAAAGAGTAAAAGGCTGGATGTTCGCCGTTGAGCAGGCAGCCCTCTGACGCAAGGGGTAAATTGCGTCACTCGTGAGTGTACTCGATAAAAATCACTCGCACCACCATTTCTTCGTATTTCGCTGGTTTTACGGTCATTTCAGGGATATATGGGAAGCATGGCAGCTCCCCCGCAACCGTTACGTCAAGCCTTTTTTTCGAACGGATATAGCGCGACATCAAACACTTGATTTTTGACGGAATATCACCATTTGTCAGTTCATACAAAGTTGATGAAATATTTCTTGTCGCTTCTCACAATGCAGACTTACGGTCCCGTAACTTAGAATGTGCGAGGTGCGCAAGGGGTAGGAAACGCGGACACACGGTTTGCATCGCTCCCGCACGCATCACAAGCAGAAATACGCGGAAATAACGCAAAAACCGCGAGAAAGAGAACGCTTCATGCTCACCGAGTACACCGCACCGGGCGAATCCGTCGAGGTCGGCGACGACGAATCCATCTATTCCCTGCTTACCGGACGCATCGCGCGCACTGGCGAGGATACCGTGATCGCGGAACGCAAAACCGCCCCCGGCCAATGGATGAAGGTCACTACCGGCGAATTTCACAAGGATGTGCTCGCCGCCGCCAAAGGTCTTATCGCGTTCGGCATCGCCAAGGGCGACGCCGTCACCATCTTCTCCGCCACCCGCTACGAGTGGGGTGTGCTCGACTTCGCACTGGCCGCAATCGGCGCGGTCAATGTGCCGATCTACGACACTGATTCCGCAGCGCAAGCCGAGCGCATCCTCAACGATTCGGATGTGAAACTGGCCATCGCCGACAATCGCGAGCGCTTCGACCGTCTCGACTCCGTAATCGACCGCTGCCCGTCTCTCAAGCACATTCTGATGCTCGATTCCAACGCCATGGGCGCGTTGGAAGGCTTGGGCGTCACCGTGTCCGACGAGGAGCTGGAAGCGCGCATCGATTCGGTGCATGCAGACGATCTGGCTACCATCGTGTACACGTCCGGTTCGACGGGAGCCCCGAAGGGTGCCGAGCTATCGCACCGCAATTTCATATCGATCACGCGCGCGGGAAGTCTGGCGTTGCATGAGATCATTCTCGAAGATCATCCGCGACTGCTCCTCTTCCTGCCGCTCGCCCACTGTTTCGCACGGTTCATCCAGTACGCGTCGATTGCTTCCGACGACGGTGTGGTCGGCTATCTGCCGGATACAAAGACGCTGCTGCCCGATTTGCGTTCCTTCGAACCGACATATCTGCTGGGCGTGCCACGAGTGTTTGAGAAGGTGTATAACGCGGCCTCCCGCAAGGCCGGCATGGGTTGGAAGGGACGCCTGTTCCTCAAGGCTGCCGAGGCCGCACGCGATTGGTCACGCATGCAGCAGGCTGGTGAGAAGCCGACCATGAAGCAGACCGCCGAGCATCTCTCGTATGAGGCTTCCGTATACCGTACCGTGCGTGGCGCCCTCGGCCCGCGCATCCGCTACGTGGCATGCGGTGGCGCTCCTCTGGACGTGTCTCTGGCGCATTTCTTCAACGGTATCGGCCTGCCGATGATTCAGGGTTACGGTATGACGGAAACCGCTGCGCCGTTCGCAGCCAACCGCGTCACCGACAATGTGATCGGCACTGTTGGCCAACCGGCTCCGGGATCGTCTGTACGCATTTCCGATGATGGCGAACTACAGGTCAAGGGACCAAACGTGTTCAAAGGCTACCATAATCTGCCTGAGAAGACGGCGGAAGCGTTCACCGAGGATGGATGGCTGAAAACGGGCGATTTGGCGTCGATTGACGACGAGGGACGTATTACGATCACCGGCCGTAAGAAGGATATCATCATCACTGCCGGTGGTAAGAACGTCTCCCCGATTCCGATGGAACAGGAGATCGTGAAATGTCCGATTGTGGAGCATGCGGTAGTTGTTGGCGACAATCGCCCGTTCATCGGTGCGCTGGTCACGCTGGATCCGGAGGGATTGGCAGCTTGGCTGCCGTCCGTGGGATTGTCCGCAGAGACTCCGCTCGACCGCATCGCGACCGTCGCTGCCGTACATGATGAGATTCAGAAGTATGTGGACAAGGCGAACGCGACGGTTTCGCGCGCCGAATCCGTACGAAAGTTCGTAGTGCTAGATACCCAGTTCACGCAGGAAAACAAGTGCCTGACCCCGTCGCTGAAAGTGGTGCGTCCGGCAGTGAACCGCGTGTTCGCGCAGGTGATCGATCAACAGCTGTACTCCGGCAAGCGCTGAATGGGGCGATCGTAGAGAAAAATACGGGCCGTCGTTGGGATTTCCCAGCGGCGGCCCGTATTTTTTTATTGCATCTTCGATGACGCTCGCAGCGTCATCGAAGATAACGTGCGCAACGCTCCGTTATTTCAGTGACGGTTGTTGAGACGGTGGTACATTTCGCTCAGCTGCAGTTCCTTCTCGAACTGGCGGGCGGTGGTGTTCTCGTCGATGACGGCGAGCTCGACACCGGCGATACGGGCGAAGTCCTCCCAAGCCTCACGACCGACGGAGGTGGTCATGCAGGTGTGGTGGGAGCCGCCGGCCGCGATCCAGCACTGCACGGCGGTCTTGAGGTCCGGCTTCGGCTTCCAGACAGCACGTGCGCACGGCAGGTTCTTGAGGGAACCCTGCGGCTCGACGATGGAGACCTCGTCCATGAGCAGACGGAAACGTTCACGCTCGTCAGCCATGGAAACCACGACGGCGTCGCCAGGCTTACCGGAGAACACCAGACGCACCGGATCGGACTTGCCGCCGATGCCCAGCGGGTAGATGGCCAGCTTGGGCTTGGCGATGGTACCGATGGACGGGGAGACTTCCAGCATGTGGGAACCCATGTCGAGCTCGTTGCCGGCGGTGAAGTTGTAGGAGTAGTCCTCCATCAGGGATGCGCCACCTTCAAGGCCGTAGCCCATCACGGCGCCGATGCGCACCAGCACGGCGGTCTTCCAGTCGCCTTCGGCGGAGAAGCCCCAGCCGTACTCGGACGGGAATCGCTGCGGTCCGACACCCGGCAGCTGCGGCAGGGCACCAAGGTCTTCGAAGTTGTCAACGCCGGCGGTGCAGCCGTTTTCGCGCATCATGTTGACCATGGCGCACTCTTCCTTGGCAGCGATGAAGAGCTCGTCGTAGCGGGAGTCGAGCAGCTCGGGAGCCACGTCGTACTTGGCCTTGTAGTCCTCGATGAGGGCCTTGACCTGATCGTCCTTGACCTTGTCGTAGGCAGCGACGAGTTCGTTGACGGCCCAGGTGTTGATGGAGGCGCCGAACACGCGTTCGGCCTCGGTCTTGTCGCCCTCGGTGACGGCGACGTTGCGCATGTTGTCGCCCCAACGCATGACCTTCATGTTCTGGGATGCGTTCCAGCCGGCGCAGGCGCGTGCCCAGGTACCGACCTTTTCGGCGACTTCCGGATCGGTGTAGTGTCCGACGACGATCTTGCGCGGAATGCCGAGGCGGGACACCATGTAGCCGAACTCACGGTCGCCGTGGGCGGCCTGGTTGAGGTTCATGAAGTCCATGTCGATGGTCTCCCACGGAATCTCCTTGTGGTGCTGGGTGGCCAGCTGCAGCAGAGGCTTGGTAAGCACTTCGAGGCCACGGATCCACATCTTGGCCGGGGAGAAGGTGTGGCACCAAGTGATCACACCGATGACGTTCGGGTTGGCAGAGGCTTCGGTCATGAAGGCCTTGACGCCGTCGGAGGACTTCAGGGTAGGCTTGAGCACGATCTTGGCCGGGATCTTGCCGGTGTTGTTCAGGAAGTCGACTATTTCGCCGGTCTGCTGAGCCACCTGGCGCAACGCTTCCTCGCCGTACAGGTCCTGCGAACCGACGCCGAACCAGATTTCCTTACCTTCGAACGGGTTTTCCATTGCCATCGTTGTTTCCTTACTTCATTGTGTTGGATAGAGGTATGTGTTATGTGGCAGAGCGGAACCATGCAGGATCCGCTCCGTCAAGTCAGTGCTGTCCGTAGACGTTGGTGTAACGGTCGTTAAGCTTGTCGATGTCTTCCTGGGCAATCGGGATGATGTCGCCGATCTGCTTGGCGGCCCACATGGTGCGGGCGACCTCTTCGGTCATAGCGGCCGCCTTGACGGCGCCTTCAGCATCCTTGCCGATGGTGAACGGGCCATGGTTCTGCATGAGCACGGCCGGGGACTTCGGATATTTCTTCAGGGTTTCCACCACGCCTTCGCCGATAGCTTCGGAGCCGATGAGACGGAAGGGACCTACCGGCACCGGACCGCCGAATTCGTCACCCATCATGGTCAGACCGCAAGGAATGTTCTGACCGGTGGCCGCCCATGCGGTGGCGTAGGTGGAGTGGGTGTGCACTACACCGTAGACGTCGGGCATGTGGCGGTAGATGTAGGCGTGGGAGGCAGTGTCGGAGCTCGGGGCTTCGGAACCGTCCACCACGTTGCCGTCGAGGTCGCAAACGACCATCGAGCTCGGGGTGAGGTACTCGTAACGCAGGCCGGAGGGCTTGATGACCATCAGGTCGGCGGTGTGCAGACGCTGGGAGACGTTGCCGGCGGTCCACACCACGAGGTTCCACTTGATGAGCTGCTCGTGCAAGGTGGCCACGACTTCGCGCACCTGCTTGACTTCGGCGCGTACTTCCGGGCCGTAATCAGCCAAAGTTGCCATGATATGTTTCCTTTCTACAAAACTTACTTGGTTTCCAAGGGAATATTTGCGATTGCCGTGTGTTCAATCGCCAGCCCCTTGCGGAAGCGATCGAAGAATTCCTCGAATCCTGCAACATCGTTTTCATCCGGATTTTCCGTAGTGGACGCGGCATCGGCGAACACGCGAGCGTCAAGGAATTCATCGAGCGGCTGATCGGCGTGCCACAGATAATCGGCGAGCACGGCCATGCCCCATGCGCCGCCTTCGGCAGCCGTAGACATGACCTTGATCGGGGTGTTGAATGCGGCCGCAAGAATCTTCTGGGCGACCTGCGGGGTGGTGAAGATGCCGCCATGTCCGACGAGGGAGTCGACTGCGACACCTTCGTCCTTGGTCATCACGTCCATGCCGATCTTCACCGGGGAGAACGCGCTGAACAGCTGGGCGCGCATGAAGTTGCCTAGACTCATGCGGGCTTCAGGACCACGCACGAACAGCGGGCGTCCTTCCGGCAGACCTGCAAGGAATTCACCGGAGCGGAACGGATAGTTGATGAGCCCGCCGCAGTTGGCATCGACATCGTCCGCGATCGCGGCACGGAACAGCGTGCCGTACAAGTTGCCCGTATCGACGCGCGTTCCCAAGGCGGCCGCGAACTGGCCGAACAGACCAACCCACGCGTTGAGGTCGGAAGTGAAGTTATTGGCGTGGCTCATGCCAGCGAGATCGCCGGCCGGAGTGGTGACGAGGTCGACTTCCGGGTGCAGAGCCTTGAGCTTGTGCTCAAGAACAACCATCGCGAAGATGGAGGTGCCTGCGGAGACATTGCCGGTACGTACGCGCACGGAGTTGGTGGCGACCATGCCAGTGCCCGCGTCACCTTCCGGCGGCGCGAGGACAATGCCCGGCTGGAGGGTTCCGGTCGGGTCGAGCAGCTTGGCGCCTTCGGCGGTCAGCGTGCCGGCCGGGGTGCCTGCGACCAGCGGTTCCGGCAGCAGGTCAGAGAGGTTCCACGGCTGTTCGGCGACTTCCGGCAACGCGCTGAACTTCTCGATGAATTCGGTTTCGTAGGCGTGGGTGGTCGGATCGATCGGGAACATGCCGGAGGCATCGCCGACGCCGAGAACCTTCTTTCCGGTGAGCTTCCAGTGCACATAACCGGCGAGCGTGGTGACGTAGTTCACCTTACCGATGTGCTCCTCTTTGTTGAGCACCGCTTGGTACAGATGGGCGATGGACCAGCGTTCCGGAATATTGTACTGGAACAGTTCGGAAAGCTTCTCATGTGCTTCGGAAGTGTTGGTGTTCTGCCAGGTGCGGAACGGCACAAGCAGTTCGCCGTTCTTGTCGAAGGCGAGATATCCATGCATCATGGCGGAGAAACCGATATGTCCGACTCGTGCGAGCTTCTCACCGTATGCGGCTTCCACATTCTGAGCCATCGCCGCGTATGCGGTCTGCAGACCCTTCCAAATCTCTTCCTGGGTGTAGCTCCACAGACCGTTCTCGAGGTGGCTGGCCCAACCGTAATCGCCGGCGGCAATCGTATGGTAGGTATCATCGATAAGAACGGCCTTGATTCGGGTGGAACCGAATTCGATGCCCAGACTCGTTTTGCCGGCCCGAATCTTTTCGGCAGTCAACGCAACCTGATCGTCAAGTTCTTGCTCTTGCGCCATAGTGTCAAACTCCTTGTGTCCAAGCGCCTACACAACCACTCTGTCAACCGAATGTTAGCGCTCACTGTTAACGCTCACTATTCTAAACGTAAATTACGAACCGCACAAACTCGCGTGTCAAAGAAACAATCCGTCAGCGTAATCGTCCGAAACAGCGAACCGGTGCCGAGTCCGCACTCAGCACCGGTTCACGAAATCACAGGAGGAGAACAACCGACCATCAACGTCGCTGCACGGGACCGATTGAACTGCGCTTGATCAGTTCCGCCGATACCAAACCAACGCCATGCCGGGACGCGGCGAACGAATTCTCGTCGCTCTCCCCCAACAGATACAACGCCTCACGCATCGCAGCCACACCCAACTGCTCGAAACCAGGACGAACCGTGGTCAGCGGAGGGAACATGTTGTCCATCGCAGGCATGTCATCGAATCCAACCAAGCTCACATCCTGCGGAATCCGTACGCCATGCTCATGCAATGCGCGTGCCACTCCAACAGCCTGACTGTCGTTCGCACACACCATGCAGGTTGGCAAACTGCCGCCGGTACGTCCGATGTTGTCAAGAATATGGTTCATCTTGCCGTACGCCTCGGAGGCTTCCCACGTATTGCACTGCACGGTCACCGAATTAACGGCATTGGTCGCGCACAGCTTGTTCCACGCCAGCAGTCTTGTGGCCGCATCACGCCAATCTTTCGGACCGGCGAAATACAGTACGGAACGATGACCGTACTCCACTACGAGACGCATCACTTCAGCCATTGCGGACCATTGGTCCATACCGACGACGGATACGCGACGGCGATCGGCGGGAGACATCAATCGCAAACCATCCTGCACGCCGATACTGCCATGCGTGGAAGTGACGATCACACGCGGCTGCATGACCTGCGTACGGCAAGCCGCCGAAAACATGACGTCAGTCGGAGTGAGGAAGATAAACGCATCAACGTTCATCTCATCGAACGTACGGCATAAGTCGTCGAACTCAGCCTGAGTACACAAAGCCTCGTGCACCATGCTCACCGTCATGAACAGACCATGTTGCCGAGCCATCGATTCTATCGACGAAATCGCGGAAATCGGTCCGTAAAACCGTTGACCGCCAGCGATGAGCCCGATGGTGCGGGAACGGCGCGAGGCAAGCGCGCGGGCAGAGTTGCTAGGACGATAGCCAAGTTCGTTGATAGCCTTCTGCACCTTCTCACGCGTCGCATCGGAAACGTCCGGCGAATGGTTGATGACCCGGGATACGGTCTGATGGCTGACACCAGCCATTTTCGCCACTTCGAACATCGAAGGGCGTTTGTTCGCCGCATTGCGCCTGCCTGCCATGCCCCGTCGCCTCCCGCACACTACCGTTGTTACTTTCGACTTATTCTACACGCAACTTTGGTTAGCGCTAACAGACGCTATTTTTCAGCCATTTGAGCAAGTCGTGCCGCGAAATTCGGCCAGTCGGTACGCATGGCGGTTAACAGTTTACGATTGGGGACTTCCTCAATCGGCACCCATTCGATTTCCATGCTTTCGTCGTCGTTGGCCTTCGGCTCCACGCGGTGTCCCGGCTTTTCGAAAGCGAACACGGTGGTGTAGGCCCACGGTCCGTGGTCTTCGCAATACGAACCGACCACGTCGATATCTTCCGGCGTGATGTTGGCTTCCTCGTACGATTCGCGCAGCGCGCCCTCGATCGGGCTTTCACCGTCGGCGGTGGCACCTCCTGGAATGCCCCATGTGCCACCTTCCGCGCTCCACACCGCGCGATGTTGCATGACAACGTGCGTCACTTCGCCGGTCTGTTCGCTTCGGCGGGCCAGCAGCACACCGGAAGCGCCGTTCGTGCCCCAATGCTTGCGGCCGCAATCGCAATCAATCCAACCATCACCCGGCTGATGCACGTTTTCCTTGGGAGGAAGCGGTTTTGCGGCACCGGTTCGTGAATCGTGTTCAGCGTCCGGTTCTTGATCGGCTCGCGTCACATTCCATAAATCAGTCCATTCCACGCCAAGCTCGGCGGCCAAACGGCGCGCCAGCGGAAGACTCAGTCCGATAATGCCGTGCGGATCGCCTTCGATGGAGTCGATGAACGCTCCGCCGAAGCCCTCAAGCGTGAAGGAACCAGCCACTTCCAACGGCTCTCCGGTAGCGATGTACCGTTCGATATCGGTGTCGGAATATTCGCAGAAGTGCAGCGTGGCCCTGCTCGCGCCTCGCGCGATACGCCCGGTGGCGAAGTCGATCAGGCAATGACCCGTCCACAATTCACCGGTGGCACCACGCATGGCACGCAGCCGTTCCCGAGCCACCTCAATGCTATGCGGCTTGCCGTAGCATTCGCCGTCAAGTAGGAACATGGAATCGCAGCCAAGAATCAGCGGGCCGACTTCCGCACGGGTCAGGCTCGGCTTGCCATCAACGAAATCAGCAATCGATTCAGTGACCGTAGGAATGGTGATTCCCGAAAAATCACGGGTATTTACGTCGGAGACGGACTGCACTTCGTCCGCACGCAATGTAATACGAGGATGTTCTAAAGATGCAGAATCTCCAGTATTTTCAGCATTATCTGAATGTTCGGAAGATTCGGCAACGGCTTTCAGCGGATATCCGATTATGCGATTGCCGTGCGCCGCCGCAGCGGTGGCGGCAACGTTACGATACGCCTGATGCACGGCTTCGGCTTTGGCCGTAGCGAGAATCATCACCCGCTGCTCCACGCTCAGATCGCTTACGGCAACGCCCATGGCGGCTGCCTCACGTTCAAGCGCTGCCGGCTCGTCCACGTTCGATACACGAATCGTGGGGCAAATACCAGCCGAGAAAAGCACGTCACGGCGAGGCTTGGATTTGGAGGCGAGAATCAGCGGAACGGAGTTGTTCATACGCGTTCCACCTGCACGCCCTTGGTGTCGACGCCCAAATGCAGCACACGCCAATGGCCGGAAGAGAGCTCTTCGGAAGCGAGCTGCTCCAGCTGTTCGCGGGCGTCGCCATGATGCAGCACGAGCACGCATGGGCCGGCACCGGAAACCATGGATGCGAAACCATGGGAACGCAGCTTTTCGATCAGCGCCCATGACGGCTCCATCAAAGGAGCGCGATACGGCTGATGCAGACGATCCTGCGTGGCTGCGAACAGCAACGCATTGGCGTTCTGACGCTGGCCAGTCGCCAGCATCGCAGGATTCATGGCGGCCGGCAGTAGGCTCACACGAGACACATTGTGCACGGCATCCTTGAACGCCAGCTGACCCGGCAGCGCCTGACGCGCCTTCTCGGTGGACAGCTCATAATCCGGCACGAACACGGCTGCGGTCAGATCGTCGGCAACACGATAGTTGATGGTGTGGAAGCCCTTGTGCAGCGGCTCGCCGCCCGGAATCGGCACGGAACCGACACCTTCGGGGGTTTCCATGTCCCAAGACATGGTGAGGCCGCCATACACGGCAGGAGCCACATTGTCCGGATGGCCTTCGATGGCGGCGGCAAGCTCGAACACGGCATCACGGTTGAGTTCGTCGTCCTGCGCGAAGGCGGCCGCGGCTGCAATGCCCGCCACAATGGCCTCTGCAGAAGAGCCCATGCCTCGTGCCTGAGGAATGTTGTTGCGAGCCTGAAGAATGAAGCCCACACGGCCCAGCCCGAAGGTCTGGCATGCGCGGCGGAACGTGGAAACCACCAAGTGGGTTTCGTCACGCGGGAGGGTATCGGCGCCTTCGCCTTCGACCATCACCTGAGCCGCAGTGTTCACCGGATCGGCGCTCAGTGTGAATTCAAGTTCGTCGTGGTAGTCCAGAGCGAGTCCGACCGTATCAAAGCCAGAACCAAGATTGGCGCTGGTAGCCGGAACACGCACGCGTACTTTGCGAGTAACTGGAGTCATATCTCGTCGTCCTTCGTCACATCTTCTTTACAAGTCAAGCACCGTATACCCGAAAAGGTACAAGAGTCAAATTCAAACCCATAATCGGCAGACCATTCAGTAAACAATCGGCAAGCAATTGCCTAAAACAACAGCCGGAATATGAACAAAGAGACGGCCACCCAATCGCAACGATTTGAGCAGCCGTCTCATAACTGTTAGTTGAGCACGCGGAGGATGGAAGGCTCGCCGACCACGCAGTCGAGTGAGCACACGTCCTTCACGGTTTCACGCAGGGTCAGCTCGTCAGTCATGTGCGTGACAAGGCGCAGCTGCTGCAGTTCGCCGTCGTAACCCGGATCCTTCAGCGTGGGCTTGAGATCCTGGTTCACACCGTTGATGGACACGCCATGCTCGGCGAACTTGGCCGCAATGGCCGCAAGCACGCCCGGATTGTCGTGAATCACGAAACGCACCGCGAACTCGGCCTTGGAAGCCTCGATCGGAGCCTTCTTTAGATCCTTGTACAACGGAATGGTCGGTCCGGTGCAGCCCTGAGCGATGTGACGCGCTTCGGTCACCACATCGCCGACCACCGCGGAAGCGGTCGGAGCGCCGCCAGCGCCACGGCCGTAGAACATCAAATCGTCGGCCGCTTCGGCCTTCACGAACACCGCATTGAAGGAACCATGCACAGAAGCCAGCGGATGCTCGTTGGAAATCAGCGCCGGATACACGCGGGCAGACACGCCGGCCTCGCCATTCTCCACCACGGCCAGCAGCTTGATGACCTTGTTTTCGGCGGTCGCGGCGGCAATATCGTCGGCGGTGATCTTGGTGATGCCCTCAACGGACACGTCGTCGATGGTCACATTGGTATGGAAACCGAGTGTGGCCATGATGGCTGCCTTGTTGGCCGCATCGTAGCCTTCGATGTCTCCGGTCGGATCCGCTTCGGCGTATCCCTTAGCCTGAGCGTCCTTCAGCACGTCATCGAAATCAAGACCCTTGGTGGTCATTTCGTCGAGAATGTAATTCGTGGTGCCGTTGACGATGCCAAGCATGCTCGTCACCTTGTCTCCGACGAGGGATTCACGCAGTGGCTTGAGGAATGGAATAGCACCGCCCACGGAAGCCTCAAAGTAGATATCGACGCCCTTGGCTTCGGCGGCCGCATAGATCTCCGGACCATACTTGGCCAGCAGCGCCTTGTTGGCCGTGACCACGGAAGCGCCGGATTCGATGGCCGCAAGCACGAACTTGCGGGCCACGCCGGTTCCGCCGATCAGTTCGACCACAATGTCGGCATTGGTGGCCACGCTCATGGTGTCGGTGGTCACCACGGACTTGTCAATCCACGGGAACGGGTCGGTTTCCGATGGATCAAGGCAGGCGACGCCGGTCAGTTCAATCGGTCGTCCGATGCGTGCGGCAAGCTCATCCTTCTGCTCCACCAGCAGACGTGCGGTCTGAGAGCCGACCGTGCCCGCGCCCAACAATCCAACGCGAATCGGCGCAACATCTTCCTGTACCAAGGCATCCTCCCTTGAATGTGAAGTATTGGTGTAACCCTGCCTATTGTACGGTCCCGATATGACGTAAGACCGCGAAATCATACGAAAATGGACGGTTTCTGAGCTTTGCCCAGAAAACCGTCCATACAACATCCATGTTGCGTCCGCAATTTGAGACGAATCACCATGAACAATACGAAACACGAGCGAAACGCCACGAATCGCTATTCGCTCACATCCCAATCCAGCAGATCTTCGACCGTCTGACGGCGAATCATCACATGCGCGTCTTGCTCGGATACGGCAACAACCGCAGGAATCAGCGCCTGATTGTAGTTGCTGGCCATCGTACGACCGTATGCACCCGTAACAGGCACCGCCAGCACGTCACCGCGCTGAATATCGGCAGGAAGACGCACCTCGTTGACGATGATATCGCCCGATTCGCAGTGCATGCCGACCACACGGCACAGCTTGGTTTCGCTAGAACCCTCACGATTGGCGATTTTCGCAGTGTAATCCGATCCGTACAATGCCGGGCGAATATTGTCGCTCATACCGCCGTCGACAGACACGTACACGCGTTCCGTAACCGGATTGCCAGCCTTGTCTTTCGCGGTTCCGGCAAGCTGCACCGGCTTGACCGTACCCACGCGGTACAGGGTGACGCCGGTCGGGGCGACCGTCCAACGGCCCGGTTCGAACGAAATGACCGGAGCGGGCATGCCGAGCGCACGGTTCACGGTGGTGACCGCGCTGGCAAGACGAGCAAGTTCCGTATCGAGGTCCATGGAATCCTCACCATCGGTGTAAGCCACGGAATAGCCGCCGCCCAAGTCAACCTCCGGCAGGGTGTATGCGTCGGTAGCGTAGAAGGTCTTGCGTAGCAGCATCATGCGCTTCGCAGCCTGGATAAAGGCGTCCGCATCGTGAATGTTCGATCCGATATGCGAATGCACGCCGACCAATTCGAGCACGTCCTGATGGCGGTAGATCTCCTTCAACACGGCGAGCGCGGGGCCATCAGCCACCATGGTCATGGCTTCGGCGAGTTTGCGGTCGCCTTCGGAAACCTTCTCATGGCTCATGTCGTACGGGTATTTGATGTCGTACTGCAGCTGGCGTTCTGCGTTTTCGCCCGGAGTGGTTTCGCTTTCACCTAGGCGTGCGTTCGACCCCGCAGGGGTCACGTCAGTCAAATCGTCAAGCACGTTCAGCTTGCTTGCATCGGCACCAACCGGTAGCAAGGCAACACCGAACTTCTGGTCCTCATGCGCGGTAGACACGAACTCGTGGCCGCCCGCATGAATACCGGACGTAACACGCAACATCACACGAGCGCGCTTGCCGAGACGCTTGGCGATTTCGGCAATACGGGCCGGCTCGTTCGGCTCGTCCACCACGATTTTGGCGAAGCCTTCGGTAATGGCGAGTTCGATTTCCGCATCGGACTTGTTGTTGCCGTGCAGCACGAGTCGTCTTCCGGGAACGCCTGCGGCGAGCGCGATGCGCATCTCGCCCATGGTGCATGTGTCGATCAGCATGCCGGATTCGGTGACGATACGGCAGATTTCCTTGGAAAGCAGTGCTTTTCCTGCGAAACTGACGTGGGTTACGGTGTTGTTGAATGCATTTGCCGCGGATTTGACGAATTTGGTGGCACGGGCTCGCACGTCATCGGTGTCGATGACGTAGAGCGGTGAGCCAAATTCGTTCAGCAGGCTTTCGGCAGTGCGGCCATGGAACGTGATTTCACCTTGCTCGTTCACGTTGGAGCCGGCCGGCCAGATGGGGGTGACTGCCATGGCGATCACATCCTGTCTGGGGCTGCGACACCAAGCAAGTCAAGGCCTTCGGCGATAACCGTCTTGACGGCGTCATTGAGCTTCAAACGTGCGGCCGCACGAGCCGGTTCCGGAGCTTTGGCGATGCGCAGGGCTTCGGCCTGTTCGCCGCGAGCTTCCGGCTCGGTGAGTTCCATGGGAACCACGCGTTCCACGTTGTACCACTTGTGGTAGGTGGCTGCGAGGTCTTCCAAGTAGTGGGCCACACGGTGAGGGGCACGTAGGTCTCCGGCTTCGCGCAGCAGGGCCGGCCACTGGGCGAGTGCGGCAAGCACTTCGCCGTCGGCGGCAGTGTCGAGCAGGCTCACGTCGGCACCCTCGTAGGTGATGCCGGCAGCAGCCGCATTGCGGTCCACATTGCAGGAGCGGGCGTGCGCGTACTGCACGTAGTACACCGGATTCTCGTTGGAATGCGAAGCGAGCAGGTTCAGGTCGATATCGACCGGGGAATTGTAGTCGGTGCGTGCCAACGAATAACGAGAAGCATCCACGCCGATGGCGTCGGTCAGATCGTCGATGGTCACCACATTGCCGGCGCGTTTCGACATGCGCACTGCCTTGCCGTCCTTCAGCACGTTGACGAGCTGGCCGATAAGAATCTGCATGTTTCCGCCAGGTTCGTCGCCGAACGCGGCGCACATGGCCATCATACGGCCGATATAGCCGTGATGGTCGGCACCCAGCATGTAAATGGCGATGTCTGCCGGATCGTTGTCACGATGGCGCTTGTTGCGATAGTAAGCAATATCAGCTGCGAAATACGCGTAGTTGCCGTCGGATTTGATGATCACACGATCCTTGTCGTCACCATGCTTGGTGGACTCGAACCAGGTTGCGCCATCCTTTTCGTAAATATCGCCACGTTCGCGCAAATCAGCGATCGCCTTGTCGACTTCACCATCGGAATACAGGCTGTTCTCATGGAACCATACGTCGAAGTTCACGCGGAAATCCTTCATGGATTTGCGGATTTCTTCGAACATCATCGGTACCGCACGCTTGCGGAACTCCTCACGCTGTTCGGAATCTCCCTCACCCAACGGATTGCCATCGTTGTCAACGCCACCGTCGACGCGCGGCAGGTCGAGGATCGCAACACCGTCGGCATTTGCCTCATCGATAACGCGACGCGCGATCTCATCGATATAAGCACCCTTGTAGCCGTCGATCGGGGTTTCCTCACCGTGAGCGGCCGCAACCAGCGACTTAGCGAAACGGTTGATCTGCTCGCCGTGATCGTTGAAATAGTATTCGCGCACCACCTTGGCGCCGTTCGCTTCAAGCACGCGGGCCATGGAATCACCGACCGCAGCCCAACGGGTGCCGCCGATATGGATTGGACCGGTCGGATTGGCGGACACGAATTCAAGATTCAGGGTCTTGCCGGAAAGATGGTCGTTCTTGCCGTAGTTCGCACCCTCGCCAAGCACAGTGTCAACCACGGCTGCGGCGGACGCGGAATCAAGCACAATGTTGATGAAGCCGGGGCCGGCCACTTCCACGGACTTGATGCCATCGGCATTGGCAAGTTCCGCAGCGAACAGTTCAGCGAAATCGCGAGGCTTCATGCCGGCCTTCTTAGCCAGCTGCATGGCCGCGTTCGACGCCCAATCGCCGTGCGCGCGGTCCTTCGGACGCATGACGGCGAATTTGGCCTGCGGAGGGATGAGATCGGTGGTCAGGGTGCCTGCCTTGCCTTCATTCACAAGGTTGTTGGCAATATTGAAAATCAGTTCACTAAGCGCTTCTGGACTCATTCCTCCAAGTCTACCGATTATGCAGACAGAATCAGCCCCGCGTACCATCCTGCAGTTCGCCATGCTTTCTGCGCCAAGCCACGGAAGCGTAATAGACGATATAGCAGATCGCAACGAACGGAATCATATACAGCAATGTGGAGCGCTGCGACGGATCGCAAATCACCAAAACTAATGCGCCAATACACATCACAATCGCAGCGATCGGCACGAACGGAAAACCGGGGGCACGATACTTCAAATCGTCAACCGAATGGCCTTGAGCAAGCCACTGCTTGCGGAAACGCAAGTGGCAGACGGAAACTGACGCCCACACCACCAGCGTGGCCAAGCCGGAAACCGCAACCAACGCCAAATACACCGTCGAAGCGGCAACCACAGAAGACAGCAACGCTAACAACGATCCGGCCATACTGAAGAGCACCGCGAACACGGGCACACCATGAAAATTCGTCTTGCCGAGCACGCGCGGAATCATACTCTCCTGCGCAAGCGACCAAACCATACGCGAACACACATACAAGCCGGAATTCGCAGCGGACAGCACCGCCGTCAACACCACGAAATTCATCACATCGCCGGCAAACGGCATGCCGATCGACTGGAACACGAGCACAAACGGACTCGTGTCGACACCCGACTGATGCCACGGAATCAGCGCGGACATCACCGCAATCGAACCGATGAAGAAAATCGCAAGACGCAACACCGTGGTATGCACGGCCTTCGGAATCGCCTGCGCCGGATCCTTCGTCTCCCCCGCCGCAACACCAACGACCTCAGTGCCCGAAAACGCGAACACCACCGTCAACAGCGTCGAAAAAATCGGCAACACACCATTCGGGAGCCAGCCGTCATTATAAAAATTCTCAAACAGCGGAGCATGATCGTAGCCGGCAATCGGAATCGCACCAAACATGGCAAGCAAGCCGACCACAATGAACGCGATAATTGCAAACACCTTAATGGATGCGAACCAGAATTCCGACTCGCCATACAGCCTCACCGACAGAATATTGAGCATGAACACCACCGCAATAAAGGCGGCGGACCAAATCCACGCGGGCGAATCAGGAAACCAGCGTTGCATCAGCAGACCGGCTGCCGTGAATTCCGAAGCGAGCGCCACCGCCCAATTCAGCCAGTACAGCACGGCGATGGTGAACGCGGTGCCGGGGCCGATGAAACGCTTCGCATACAGGTGGAAACTGCCCGCATACGGCATAGCCACCGACAGTTCGCCGAGGCTGAGCATCACAAAATACACAAGCACGGATCCGATGCCATACGCGATGATCGCGCCAAGAGGGCCAGCTTGGTGAATCGTGTAGCCGGAGCTGAGAAACAAGCCAGTGCCGATCACACCACCCAGCGAAATCATGGTCAGATGGCGGGTTTCCATCTTGCGTTCAAGACCACCCTGCTCGGCTTCAGCGGATTCAGCGGCGTCAGTGCCTGCAGTGGATGCGTTGACTTGCGATTCGGCCATGCGCGACTGCTCCTTCATATTTGGATGGGTGCGTTCTTGCGTTTGCATGCGTTTTGCACAATACCCAAACGCATTACTATACGGAAATCGGTGGAATCATGTTGACTGCTGTTCACTTTTAGCGGCAATCCTTTTACGGCAATCCTGAGGTTGCATAAACAAAGCAGGCTCGCATGCAGCGTAAGAAACCGCATACGAGCCTGAAAAGGATTTCCTGGAGATTTGCAATCAGCGCACTGAAATCAGAGCACAGCGATGGCGTCGATCTCAACGAGAGCGCCCTTCGGAATGTTGTTGCCGCCGAACGCGACGCGGGCCGGCTTCACGGAGCCGATGAAGGCCTGCGCATACACGTCGTCGATCTCGTGGAAGTCTTCGACGTTCTTCATGTAGATGGTGGCGCGGCAGACGTGCTCGATGCCGGTGCCTGCGGCGTCAAGAATGTGCTTGATGTTCTTCAGTGCCTGGGCTGCCTGCTCGCCGGCGGTTTCGCCAGCCAGTTCGCCGGTGGCCGGGTCGATGCCCAGCTGGCCGGAGACGAACACGAAACCGTTGGCCTTCACGGCCTGGCTGTATGCGCCCAGTGCAGCCGGGGCTTCAGAAGTCGCAACCGCTTCCATCTTCTCGCTCATAATGTTCTCCTTTGAAGAACGTGTTATTGCATCTTGTTTGCGTTCAGGCCGTGGCAAACCACGACAACGCAATCTCAAACAATCACTGTACCCATGGAATCGACGTGCATTATCCCATGTTCCAAATACCGGCTCTGTGCCCCGGTCTTTCACATATCTTTGTGGTGGGCTTGATGGGGATCGAACCCACGACCTTCTGTTCCGGAGACAGACGCTCTATCCACTGAGCTACAAACCCGTGCGTCAACCTACTTTACACTGCCTTGAGATGAAAGCGACACTTTTTACGGAAAAATGGTCTTTGAATCTCAATCATTATGTTGGCAAAATAAGCATGGATGGGGTTTCGGCAACGCACTCAACTATGTAGGGGATTCGACGGGTGCAGAACGGGGAACGAAGAGTATTACATCATAATTTACGGCGCAATAACGCTATTTACCGCGTCTTTTCCACTAGACTGAAAATATGGTTGAGGATTCAGGCAGAAATATAGGCGATTTCGAATACACGCGCCGTTTTTTCTGCCGTGCCCTGCCGACGCAGTTGGATGACAGTGACAATCCGACATTAATCGTGCAAAGTTATTACGTTCATCAGGATAATTACGCGCTGCGCGTGCGATTGAAAACAAAGTCCGTTCGCATCGCCATGACTCCGGACCTCGACCCGCTGGCCGTGCTCGAAAAGTATCGCGACGAATTTCGGATTGGATCAGTCACCGTGAAAGGGCCGTCCGTGGGAGGCACGCGCTATGAGGCGAGCCGCGACTTGGATTCACGCATCGCCGGGGAGCTCATCAAACGCGGCGGACACGTAACCATCAAAAACCGTTTCACCGACTGGATTGATGAGGACGGCTGGAACATCGACGTGTTCGGAGGCACCAACGCTCCCCTGATCATTGCGGAAGCGGAACGCATCGGTCCGGTCACCAATCTGGTGATTCCGAAATTCTGCACCACCGAAATCACCGACCAATCGCGGTTCAGCAATGAAGGGCTTGCCGCGAATCCATATTCACGATGGAAATCCGAATTCGAAGACGAACTGGAAGCAGACGGACCGCAATTCCTCGACTATTTCGGCACCAATCGTATGGAATAAGTTTTAAAAAACAACCGTAGGCCGTAAAAAACGATTTGGTTGTGCAGCCTACGGTTGAACGGTACCTAAAACGGTATCTAAGTCAATAAACGAATCAGTACATGAGCGTGGCAAGGCGACGGCGGGCGCGCTTCAAACGCTCGTCGGTCGGCTCAGGAATCGTGAAATATTCCAACAGACGCTTGCGAACAGGCTCAATATCGGCCTTGTGACCAGCTGCGACGAAATCAAGCAAACGGTCGAACGCATCCTGAATCTGACCGCCGATCATATCAATGTCGGCGACGGCAAGCTGCGCTTCAACATCATCGGGATTGTCAGCAGCGGCGGCACGCACCTCACGCACGTTCGCATTGGCGGAACGGGCCAACAGCAACGCCTTCGCACGCTCGCGGGCGGCACGCGCATCGTTCGGATCGGCTTCAAGCACCTTCTCGTACGCGGCTGCGGCACCAGCGTAATCGCCCTGCTGTGCCAGCATATACGCCTCCTGATGCTCCGGAGGCACCTGCTCCTGAGCGCCGGCGGCGGAATTCGCCGCATCGGAATCCGGATCGCCCGAATACGGCGCGGAACCGGTCACGCCAGCCTGTTGGGCGGCGGCAACCAGATTCGGAATCACCGCGTCCACAAGCTGCTGCATTTCCTCAGCGGACGGCAAGCCCTGCAGAATCGGCATCGGACGACCGTTGATCAACGCGAACAAAGCGGGAGCACCCTGCACTTGGAACGCCTGCGCGATCGACGGATTCGACGCGATATCGATACGAGACAGCTGAATCTGGCCGTTCAGCTGGTTCACGGCATCGCCCAACTGGCGTGCCATGTCGAACAGGCGATCATCGGTCGGCACCCACAACAGCAGCAGAATCGGGAACGTGGCCGACGTCTGCACCATGGCCTGGAACGTGTTCTCCGTAGTGTCGATCACGTAACCGCCGGCGGCCGGAGCGCCTCCAGCCTGCCCCGGCTCAGCCTTCACCTGATGCTTCAACGCTTCAAGATCGACGGCTCCCGCCAAGGAAACTCCCGGATTAAACGGCCTTTGACCTGCCATGCTTGCCTCCTAAATATCAACAATCAACAACATTAAGCGCCCAGCGCAACACGCATTGCAAACGTTCGCCCCAAGCTTACGCGCAATCGCGCAACCGCCACGATTACAGCGCCTCAACCTTGACCGGCTGACGTTCGGAACCGACTGCGGTGATCTTCGCGTCAGAATTCGCCGGGGGCACGTACAACGCGATCACATTCACATACGTGGTCTTCATGGTGCTGGTGGCCCGACCGTCGCCAAACAGCGCTTTTTCCGCATCGGAAGCGGGCTGCGACTCACGGCCGGAGCCAGCTGAGCGCGTCCATTCGGAATTGATCCGCGCCACTACCAAGTCGCCACCATCCGCGGAACGCATAACGCTGATGGCACCGTCAACCGGCGTGAACACCTGCTGCTGCGATCCCTCGTTCAGCTCCATGGCCTTCTGCACCTGTCCGGTCAGATCGGCAAGCTTCGCACGCAAATCGTCGTCGGCAAACTTCTGCGCATACTGGCTGGACGCACCGTTCTGCAACACGTCGGCATATGCAGCAACCGCATCCTTCGGAGTCATGACCAGACCGGTGTCTTTTTCCGTTCCCTGTGCGCTACCGGTTTTGGAAATCTCAAAACTCGGCATTTTCACGCCCGAGAACAGTCGTGCCACACCCCACAATTTGTAGTTCTGGCGTGCGGAATCCTGGCGGAATACCAGCAGACGCTTGGACTGCTGGTCGTCTGTGGTGGAAGTGATGGAAAACACCGAACGTGGCCATCCACTGTCCGTGGAGATCACGGCCTGTGCCAAATCGGTTGGAATCGCGGTCTTACGATCAAGATTGCCCGTGACCTGCGCCACATGAAGTTCGCTTGTGCGAATCTCAAGTTCCGGCCCCTCCAGAATTGAGCCGAGAGCGTCGATATTGCGATCGTTATTGCACTGGTCAAGCGTTTTGAGAATATTCGTGCGGATGGTTTTCTCCTGCTTGGCGGTCAGATTCGGCGCATCCTGATGTTGCGTGGCTTTCGGCTGCGGCAGCTGCCCCTCACATCCGCACATGCCAACGACCATTCCCAATGCGAGCACGACCGCCGCGATTACGTTGAAACGCTTCTTCATCACTTGGCCTCCTCGTTGTCGGATTCGTCGGATTTGTCGTTGTCGGATTCGTCAGATTCATCATTTTCGGATGTTTCGTTGGATTCGGCCGGCTCGGCCGTTACGGCCATTTCGTCGACTTCGTTGGGCACGTTGATTTCGTCGGATACCGCAAATTCCACAGATCCTGAGGACGCTGCGGCCGCACTGCTTTCCTCTTGTGCGAGACGGGCGAAATATGCGGCAAGCTCGTCTTGCGAGATCACGGAAGTCTGTTCGAAATCGTCGTTTTCACCAACGCCATCAGTGGCAGCATTCTGCTGGTCGGCAACCAAATTTCGCGCGGAAGGATCGACAATCGTAGGTTGCGCCATCTCGTTTTGCATGTTTTCCGAACCGGTCGCACGATGGCTCGCATGGCGACGACGCTTACGATTCGTCCCACTCTTATCACTACGGGCGGCACTCGCTTCGGCGTTCTTCACCCATGCGGCAACCTCGTCATCGTCACCCTGCGTGGAACCAATGCCGTCAACCATGGCGAACGCGCGCTTGTTACGGCGCTTATGCGGAGGCATGGCGAACACGGAAGCCGAAAGCACCGCAAGTATTGCCAGCAATCCGCCGGAAAGATAGAACGGCATGGCGAAATTCAGCATCGAACGACGGGTCCAATCAAGCGTGACCGAGCCTCCCTTGCGATTGCCGTAATCGATAATCGCAACGGAATCCACGGCATTGTTCGTATTAGCACCCTTGATCTGCATATCAACGGAACCGGCATTGCATTTGACGGTGCGCCACATGTCGGAATCCTGGAACGCGACCTGGCCTTCGGAATTATCAGCAGTGCCCTGAGCCGTGGCCTTCAGCGTGGACAGGGTAGACCAGTCGGACAACCCGGTGACGCGCACGTATTTGGATCCCGCGATCCATCCGGCAACATCACGGGCGGAACCGATGGCGATGCAAACGTTCGCGGATTTGTCTCGGGACTTCGCCGAAATGGTGACGCGATCGTCGACCAATTGCAGCACATTCGGATCGGTGACCACATACTGTGGTCCCGTGACCGTGGCGGACGCCGAGACCTGTGTCGAGGGCTTCCAGATCGTCGCATTCAAGACGCCAAGCACGATGCAAGTAATGGCAAGCAAACCGAAAATAGGCGTGACAATACCGCGCATGATCTTGGCGTGTCGCGTGGGACCCACCTTGGACTGCGGCTTTTCCTGTTCTTCCTGCAATAAAGTCATAGCATTCACTATTCTACATTGCCCCTCTGCAAAAGCCTGAAAAAACTATGAAAATCAATGATTACCACTAAGGTGGAACCTATGCGCAAATCTACTCTTTTCAAAGCCGTCGCAGCCGCTTGCACAACGATCATGTGCCTGGGATTCGCGGCATGCGGAAGTTCCAACGCGAAGTCAGATTCATCTTCCGATTCGTCATCGTCTTCCTCCAACTCCTCGTCGAAGATGAACCAGATTGCCGGCGTGACCGCCACGGGCGAGCCTGGCAAAAAGCCGACCGTCTCCTTCAAAACCCCTATGACGGTGGAAGACAACAGCTACGTCGTACTGCAGAAAGGCAACGGCGACCAAATCGAAGACGGCGACCGCATATGCACGCAGGGCATCGCCATCAATGTCAAGGACGGTTCCGAATTGGCGAGCACATGGGAGAACAATACCCCCGACTGCTCCACGGTGGTCACTTCCGACACCAGTCAGATGACTGAGAATTATTACAACATTTTCAAGGATCAGAAGCTTAACGCCACGATTGCGTTCGGCGTGAACGATTCAAATTCCGCAGGCACATCATATTTGATGGTGCTCACGATCGTGTCGAAGTCGAAGGATCTGACGAAGGCAACGGGCACGAAGGTGCATGATGTGCCTACCGATCTACCGAAGGTCACGCTTGCAAAGGATGGCAAGCCGTCGATCGACATGAACGGTTACAAGGGTTCCGACACGTTGGTTTCGCAGGATTTGATCAAGGGCGAAGGTGCCGAGGTCAAGGATACGCAGACCGTAGTGGCGCATTACACCGGCTGGCTGCTGGACGGCACGCAATTCGATTCCTCGTGGGATCGTGGCAAATCCTCCACGTTCTCGCTTGACGGCGTGATCAAGGGATGGAAGCAGGGTCTGGCCGGCCACACCGTCGGTTCCCAGGTGCTGCTGGTGGTGCCACCGAGTCTCGGCTACGGCAGCGAGGCGAAGGATAAGATTCCGGCGAACTCCACGCTGGTCTTCGTCGTCGACATCCTCGCCGCCTACTGATCTACATCACGATTCGTGCATAAAAAACTCCCTGCATAACAACAGGGAGTTTTTTATAAGCTAGAAGAGTCGTAAGGAGTCGTCTTCGGTGCCTTTCATCTCGTCATAGTCGAGGATCAGGCAGTCGAAGCCGCGGTCTTGGGCAAGCACGCGGGCCTGCGGAGTGATGGTCTGCGCGGCGAAAATACCACGTACGGGAGCCAGCAGAGGATCGCGATTGAGTAGTTCGCAGTAGCGAGTGAGCTGCTCGACGCCGTCGATACCACCGTTTCTCTTGATTTCGATGGCAACATGCTTGCCGCTGGCGTCGATGGCCATGATGTCGACCGGTCCAATGGCAGTCGGGTATTCGCGGCGCACGAGCGTCGCTCCCTCGCCGATGCGTTCGATCTGTTCAGCCAAGTATTTTTGCAGATGGTCTTCGACGCCATCTTTGATCAGTCCCGGATCTTCGCCCAAATCGTACGTTTCATCGGAATAAATATGCTGCAAGGTTACTTCGAGCACGTCATTGGATTTATCTGCCGAAGCGCGGATGACTTTCTGCGGAACTTCCGTTTCGACATCGTCGTCGGCATGGTCCGGAGTGATGTCTTTGATGGTGCAAGGCGCTGCCATCCAATTAAGCGGCTTGTATGATCCAAGTTCGGAGAAAATCAGCAGACTGTTGTCGGCTTTGATGAGCAACACGCGCTTGGCAAGCGGCAGGGACGCGTTCAAACGTCCGGAGTATTCGGCAGAGCAATCAGCAACAATAATTCGCACGAGGCACTACCCTACCATGATTGTCGTAAGCCCCGAATCAGTGATAAGGCAATCTTTTTTTATTTTGATTAATACCGTTTTTTGAAAAGAAAAACGGCCTGCCCACTACAACTGCATCACTCGCAATCATATGCAATTGCTGCAATCGCAACAGACAGGCCGTCAGAAGTATGCTACCGAGTGCTACTCAGTCATCTTGACGTCACGTCCACGCTCAACCGCAACGGTGAGCTTGTTCGAATCGAAGGAGATGAAACCGTCGGTCACTTCGAAGGAGCGACGGCTGCCATCTGGATCCACCACAACGATGGTTCCTTCCTTGATTACGGTCAATACAGGCTCGTGGTTGGGCAGGATGCCCATTCCGCCTTCAAAAGCCGGAATGGTGACGGACTTCGCCGTACCGTGCCACACGGGGTGGTCGGCGGCGACGATGTTCACCTGCATTGTCAATCCGGCCATCACGCACCGTATTCCTTCTGCATGTCGTGCCACTTCTTCTCGAGATCGTCGATGCCGCCGATGCCGGAGAATGCCTGCTCCGGAACGTCGTCGTACACGCCGTCGCAAATACGGGTGAACGCTTCGATGGTCTCGTCGGCCGGCACGTAGGATCCCGGGCGACCGGTGAACTTTTCAGCGACGTAGAAGTTCTGACCGAGGAACTGCTCGATCTTACGAGCACGGTTCACAGTGGTCTTGTCTTCTTCGCCGAGCTCATCAATACCGATCAGGGCGATGATGTCCTGCAGTTCCTTGTTACGCTGCAGGATCGCCTTGACGCGGTTCGCGCACTCGTAATGAGCCTGGCCCACGTAACGCGGATCAAGGATTCGCGAGGTGGAGCTCAGCGGGT
>ENA-UONT01000257-UONT01000257.1-human-gut-metagenome-genome-assembly--contig:-CS20-NODE-257-length-72943-cov-32.741686_pt1 | contig 72943 bp, 85 predicted proteins | sample MGYA00242459_ERZ724006 | MGnify/ENA metagenome assembly ERZ724006
TAATCTTGCATCTCCTTGATCTGGCTTGCCGTCAGACTGCCGTTGTTGTAATTGGTACCGCTGCTCTGCGTATCATTCCGTCCGCCTCCATAGGACATATAATCCGTGTAGCTGTTGTAGCGCCCCTTGTTGCTGATGTACAGGCTGTAAGCGGCTCCGGCGTCCCGTCCACCCGCCGCAGTGGTAGATTTGTTTCCCCAGATGCCGTCGGCCTTTGTGCCGTACCAGCTTTGCATATCCTTGATCTGTTGAGATTCCAGTGCCATGTTTTTGCGCTCCTTTCATCTTTGAACGTGTCGGCCCCGACCCCATAAATCGGGCCGGGGCCTTGGTAATATTTTCGGTTATTCCTTCCCGAGCTGCTTGCCGATCTGATTCACGCCGGTGGCGGTCAGACCGGACATGATACCCACAGCCGTAGCCGTGAAGTAGTCCTGCGCCGGGAACTCCGGCATACCGAACAGCAGCGCCAGTGCGCCGATGGCGCCGCCGCACACGCCGCAGACGATGGGAATCCACTTGTCCTGCAGTGGACTTGCTTTCACGATCATGCCGATCAGATAGCAGATCACGATGATAGCGGCCACAGTGGCCACGCCGATGGTGTTGATAGTCTCGTTCATGATGTTTGTCCTTTCCGGGCCTTTAGCCCTGTCCGATGATGTTATGTACGTCTCTTTCCAAATCCGCAATGCGGTGATTGGCTACCTTGATGCTCTCGTCTACCACGGCCAGATGCTCCTCCAGCTTATAGGTGCGCTCCACCAAATTGTTGTGCTTGCTGACCTTCTGCTCCAGCTGCTCAAGGCGGTAGGCGATCAGGGCGGTGCTTTTCCGGTTGGCCAGATAGCTTCCCGCCAGCGTCCCCGCAAGACCCAGCAGCGCCACAATGATGGCTTCCGTCATGTGACCTCCTCCCATCCATATACACCCGGCTCCCACACGTTGTTGTCACAGGTGCTGCGCCATGTCTTGCCGCCGTGTGTCACCTTGTCGCCTGTCATGTAGGGGTTGGTGCTGTCTGGCTGCTGCCACGCGGGGATGACGGCGGGGTCGGGGATCAGCACCTGTGCCCACAGGCTGGGCGCGACCGCCGGGTTCCAGCCTGACTGCGATGTGTGGGCCTGTAGGCACCTGTAGACACATCCCCCATACAGCCGCCGGTCTCCCGCAGCATAGGCCACCCCCTCGCCGTCCCACGGGCGGTAGAGCAGCGGCGCTGCCGCCGCCTGTGCGTCCGTCAGCACCACCGCTGCGGCATCCATACTGGCCCGAATGGCCTGGGCCTGCGCCATGATGTCAGTCCTCATCTGTCACCACCCCCAGCGTCTGCAAAGCCGCCTTGTACTGCTCAATTTCTTCCTGGGCGGTCAGGAGTTCTTCGCCGTCCCGGTAGAACTTGCCATCCTGATAACTGTCCCCGATGCCCACCGGGCGGTCATGGAGCGCCACCGCACCGGGGAAATCCCCGGCGTTGGTCTCTCGCAGAACAATGACGTTGGTCACCTCGCCACCTGTCACGATCGCGTATCTCATGCCGCCACCTCCTTGTGCTGCCGGATGACCACAATGCCGTCGGCAGGTTCAACGTTATAAGCGCCGCCATTGCCGGAGTTGGGTACGGTGGCGGTCAGGTTATCGCCGCCGCCGGAAGCGTAGAGGTCGCCGTCGGTCTCGCCAAACTCGCGGGTGGTGGTTCCCTGGCCCGTGCCTCCCGCACTGGTGATGGTAGTGCCATCCGCGCCGTCCGTGCCACCATCAGCGGCACTCCTCTGGGCATGAACTCCGCTGATATTATAGCCGCCGCCACCAGAACCACCACTTCCGGAAAGGCCAATGCCCTGCGTTCCTTTACCGGTTGTAGAGCCTTTTCCTCCCGCCGCCACTGCGCTGAATGCCGAAGTTGTGCCGCCATTTGTGCCGTCTGAACCAGAGGAGCGACCGTTTGTACCCGCCGCACCTACCACAATGGAATAAGAGGTGTTGGCCGCCAGCACGATAGACCGCACCGTGGTGGTGTAGCCCGCGCCGCCTCCACCGCAACGAATATAGCCCTTCCCACCGCCAGCACCCACCAGAAACACATCGATCACCATGTTTTTCAACGGCGTGAACGTGCCGCTGGACAGGAACTTGATGCGCCAGTTGCCGCCGCCGTCGTCCAGCACCTGATACGTGCCGTCGCCGCCCGACCAGTTGAAGTCCTCGCCGATGATGGGCGCGGAAATGGCGCTGCCGCCCACAAAAATACCCTCTGTCTGGATCATACGATTACCACCTCCACCGGAATATTGATGGTGGGCACGGCGCCCACCGCCTTGACCGTCAGCGAACCCGCTGCCTGCGCCGTCACACGGGGCTGCGCCGCGCCCCACGCGGCGAACTGCTCGTCGGTGGCACTCTGGGCGATCCGCAGACTGCCGTTGGCCGATGCTGTCACGCCGGAGATGACCAGCGTCTGCACGCCGTCGCTCCACCCCGCCGCCGTCAGCGTGGCGGCAGCGGACACGGACTTGTCGGCCTTGTCCTCCACCAGCTTGTACACGCTGTTCAGCGCCTTGGGGGTGACGGCCTTGTCGGTGTCGGTGCGCTCGTAGCTGTCCACCAGATAGGTAATGCCCTTGCTGCCGGTGCTGGCGCTGGGCAGGCTCATCGCGCCCAGCGTGTCGGTATCGGTGAAGCCCAGATACTGACCCTTGCTGCCGGACACCTCCACCCCGTCACCCTTGGGGCCCTGCGGGCCGGTGGGGCCTTGCGGCCCAGTGTCACCTTTGGGGCCAGTGGCTCCGGTGTCGCCCTTTTCCCCTTTCGGGCCCTGCGGGCCTACCTCGCCTTGCGGCCCGGTTTCCCCTGTATCACCTTTTTCACCCTTGGGGCCTTGGATTCCCTGCGGGCCCTGCTCTCCCTGTGGGCCAGTCTCACCTTGAGGGCCGGTCGCTCCGGTGTCACCCCTTTCTCCTTTGGGACCCTGAGCTCCTGTCTCGCCGGTGTCACCCTTTGGCCCTTGCGGGCCCTGTAAGCCTTGTGGGCCTTGCTCTCCGGTTTCTCCCTGCGGGCCTTGCGGGCCCTGAATGCCCTGCACACCCTGTGGGCCCTGTGGCCCCTGCAAGGCTCCGATGCTGACCCAATCCTCGTTGGACTCCGACCAGATATAGAGCTCACCATTGGCGCTGACCTGAAACGCGCCATCTGTCCCACTGGGGAAGGCCGCTCGCAGCGACGACAATGTAGGATAAACGTCACTGATCTCAAGAGATCGGCCATCATCACCCTTGTCGCCCTTGGGGCCTTGAATTCCCTGCGGCCCCTGTGCCCCTGTCGGCCCCTGAATCCCCTGCTTGCCCGCCGGACCCTGAATCCCCTGCGGGCCTTGCACTCCTGCCTCGCCTTTTTCACCTTTCGCGCCTGCCGTGCCCGCCGCGCCTGTCTCGCCCTTTTCGCCGCGTGGGCCCTGCGGCCCCATTACACCGGCTGGCCCTTGCCTGCCCTGCAAGCCCTGCGGGCCCTCCGGGCCTTGTGGGCCGCGTATTCCCTGCGGCCCCTGATCGCCCTTGAGTCCCTGCAAGCCCTGCACGCCCTGAGCACCCTGTGCGCCCTGTACACCCTGTGGCCCCTGCGGGCCGCGCACGTAGACGGGCGCAGGAACCGCGCCGCTGGCGCCTATCCGGAAGCTCATCAGACCTGTATCCTGATCCACCTCAGGGATGATCGCATAGCCTGTGTCGCCCTTTTGCCCCTGAACTCCCTGCGGGCCTTGGGCGCCGGTAGCTCCCGTATCGCCTTTCTCACCCTTCACGCCGTGTACGATGGTATAGGTCTCGTCATTCGACACTTCGCAGTTGTCAAATTTCAGTCTGCTGCGCTGCGGCAGCAAACTTCCGTCCATGCTGTAGATCAGATGACCGGAGGAGGCGACCTCCTCCCAGCTCACGCCATCCGCTGAAACCTCGATGTGCTTGTCCGCATTCAAACGGATGTGCTTCATGCTTTCACTGCCATATTGGATCAATCGCTCGACCCCCAGCGCCACCAGTGCGTCGATCAGGCTGTTATACTCGCCCTGAAACGCTTCTCGGATTAGCCGGTCGAATACCTTCTTGTTCTCCTCCGGCGTCCCGTTCAGGATCGTCGGCGCGGCCACTACACCCTTCGACGCAATGTCGCTGTCTTTCAGTTTGTGATCTGTGATCGCCATAGGTTTCTCACCTCGCTATCTCTTATAGTTGCCGCCCGGCTCCTTGAACTGCAAGCCGAAGGCGTACAGTCCGAAGGGCTCGTTCAGTACGTTGTTTTGCAGCCGGAAACGCACCTTGTCCGCTTTCTTGATCTTGATTTTTCCGAACAGCGTCCGGGGCGTCCGGTCTGTGGAAAATGTGAATTTGCTGAAATCGATATAGCGGAAGCTCCCATCGAAATACCGGGCTTTTGTCCCGCTGGAGAACACCTGTTTCCAGACGCCCCGCACCTGTGCGTAGACCGCCACGCCGGTGTTGATCGCCGCTGCCAGCCGTACCGCCACGCCGGTGAAGGTCTTCACGTGGAAGAAGATCTTCCCGTCAAAATCGCTGGTCTCCCAGTAGGCGTCAATGGCCGCGCCGTCGTCGTTGTAGCCGGTCACGTCGTCCACATTGGTGCCGAAGCGGCACAGTTTCCCGTCCGCCGTTCCAAAGCACAGGGCGTCGCCGTCCAGAAACAGCACCGTAGCCGGAATCCCCGGCCAGTAATAGCATTCGTATTGATAGCTGCTGTAGGGACTGTTACGCTCATAGGTCTTTTGCTGCAAGTCCAGCAGGTAGATGGTGCCACCCAGCGCCAGCGCGTAGAAATCACCGTAGATACAGGCGGACGCTTCCCGCTTTCCTGCCGCTGCACGCAGGGCGCTGCCGATGTAGTAGCTGCGCTCCTGGCTGTATTTCTCGCCGGTCAGCTCCTCCGCCGTGATAGCGAACACACCCCGCTCCGTAAGAAACAGCGGCTCCTTATCGGTGCGGCAGAAGGTATCCGGCGCCACGGCATCCTGTCCGATCATGGTATTGCTGACCCGGAACAGGGCGTCGCCGTCCTCATCCAGAGTACCGCCCCGCACCACCACATTTCGTTCGTCGCTGGCTCCGTTGATGAAAGCCGCCAGCGTGTTGCTCAGAACGGCATAGCCTGTCACTTCGCCGCCGTCCCGCACCAGCTTGGTATAGCTGGTGTCCGGGAAAAAGGCGGGATCCTCGAAGTTGCTGTACCAGTCGATGCCCGGCTTGGCTGCGTTGCCGCTGAGGAACACCCGGTCGGTGCTGCCGCCTACGCCATATACCGCCGCGATGGTGCATTTGTTGATGGCATCCAGATAGTCCTCCCGCACCTTGCTGGCGGTGATCTGCACATTGTCCTGTCCCTTGACGGGACTTTCACCCGGCGCGGTGGTAAAGGTCACGATCCCCTTTTCCCGGTCAACGGTGAAGTCGGTGTTCTCCACCTTGTCCACCCAGTTGCCCTCCGCATCCAGAATCTTTGCCGTCACGGGATCGTCGCTCAGTTCCTTGGTGGTCAGCTGGTACTCCGTGGCGTCCGCCGTTCCCAGAAAGCTTTCCGTCCATTTCTTCCCCAGCAGATTCAGTCCCTCGTATACCTGCCCGCCGCCGGTAGGCCGCCGGGAAATGATGATGGTGGGCACCGTGGCGTTGTCAGCCACCGCCGACAGTGTTTCGCCGTCATATACCTGATAGGTGGCGCCATCCAGCAGGTACAGCTTCTGGTCGAACACGAAGCTGCGGCTCCGGGCGTTGGCCATGGCTCCGATCTCTGCCAGGCTCCACGTCCCGTCCGTGGCCTTCACCAGCCGGTAGAGCTTTACTCCCGCGTGGATCAGCGTCTCCTCCAGCAGATGATGCACCCCGTTGATGGCAGCGCCCTCCGGGGCCGTCAGCTTGGTGGTATATCCCATTCGCTTGCGCACCTTGCCCACCTGATCCCGGATCATGTTGGGCGCCGCCGGAGAGCGGGACTTGTCCACGTTGCTGGGGCTGTTGTTCAGATCCACGCCCCGGAACGTCTCCACCACGAGGCTGTTGCGGGCGGTCTCGCTGGGTACATTGAATTGCGCCATTGCTTAACACCACCCCGTCGTATACCGGGCCGGTTCGGCCCGCAGACCCACCGTGCCCGCCTGCCATGCCGCCTGCAATTTCTGCAAGCCGTCCTCATACTCGTTGCGCAGCACCGTTGCCATGGCCAGTTCATCCTCCTTATAGAGCTCTGCCGCGATGTACAGGGGGATCAGCGCCGCCGCGTCGGGCGGCATGTCGATGGTCTCCTCGTCCGGTGTCTGGGTGGTGATGGTCTGGGGATAGGCCCGATACCATACGGTGTACTCCCCCGTCACATTGCCGGGGATCACCAGCACGTCATCCCCCTCGATGCTCCAGTCCTCTGCCACATCGTAGATGTTGCCGTCGTCCAGCATCACCGTGCCCCGGTCGATGCACCGGAACCGGGGCAGATAGAAGCTCAGGCTGATCTTGTAGCGCTTTTCCACCGCCGGCAGCGTCAGCTTGTCTGTCTCCACCGTTTCGTCGGCGCCGTCGGCGATTTTGATGTGCCAGTCCTTCAAGATGGGCCGCCCCACCGCCGTGATCTGCTGCATGGCCTCGTTGGCCTTGCCGGGCATGGCGTTGATGTACTCCTGATTGATGTCGTCCACCGTGATGACCGCACCCTCGTTGGAGAACATGGTTTGCAAGGCGATCAGCTTTACATCGCCCCAAGTCATAGGCGTTCCTCCCTTCCGTTCTTCAAAAAAGGCCCGGTCATGAAAACCGGGCCTTTTTCCGCGCTATGTACTCAGCTTAGGTCAGATCGGTGCCGGTGCTCATGTTACCCGCGCTGATGAACCGCCAGTCCACGAAGCCCGCGCCGAAGCGACTGAAGCCCTTCCACACGTTGTTGTCGTTGTTTTCGTCCAGAACGGAGCGCACCTCCAGCTTCACACGATCCTGGAAGATAGCGGCGTCCGCCATCTGGATAAAATGGCTGTCCAGCAGGAAGAACGGTACGTCCGTCTTGTCCAGATCCTTCAGCGCCTTGGTCATATACGGATCCACGATCACGTTCCACCGGCCAAACTGGTAGTTATAGGCGTTGTTGGCCGATGTCGGCTCCTTGTCCGCGCCGATGGCGCTGAACACCTTGTCCTTCAGTGCCGCGTCGTTGGGGATCCAGATGGTGTCGGGGGCCACCGCCAGCAGCTCGCCGTTGTCGCCGGTGCGGTTCTGCATCTCGGTCTCCATCTTGCCCAGCACCGTGGCACTGAAAGCGCCCTTATAGAGATTGCACTGCTTCGCGCCGTTCACCTTGTTCACGTGCTCCTTGTGGAACAGGTTCAGGCCGTCGGCGCTGCCGCACTGGAAGCTCTTGCCGCCATAGGCAACGGTGGTGCCATACAGGCCGCCGGCGTACAGCGCCCGGCCAAACAGCTCACGGGTTCTGCCATAGCTGGTGATAAGCTGGTTGGCCCGCTGCTTCATGGTGCCGATCATGGCGTCCTCCATCAGCTCACGGGTCACGGCGAAGGAGTTCTTGAAGGTCATGTTCTCAATGTCCTTCTTATAGGACTCCTGGAATCCGGTCTTGGGGTAGTCGCCGCCTTCCCCCACGGGAACGAAGCTGTCCATGGCCGTCTCTGCGCTGTAGCGCTCGGCCCAATGGCGGCTGGTCTCCATGCGGAACAGGTACTTCAGCAGGCTCTCCCGCTCAAAGGCCTCGCCCCGCTTCTCCAGATAGCTTTTCAGGGGCACCTGGCAGTTGCCATAGATAGAATCCACCAGCCCGCTGCCGATGGATACGGTACAATAACCACTCATGTCTCATGTTCTCCTTTCTTAGAATCGCACCACAACGCGGCTGCCCACAGTCTGGCCGTCGATGGCCAGCACCTCGGCCACGCCGTTGGTGGTAGTGGCGGTGACGGACGCGCCGTCCGTGTGGATGGTCAGCTTGTTACCGACGCTGACCGTGGCACTCTCCGCCGGGGCCACGCCCAGTGTGGTCTCGAACTCCATGTAGTCCTGCACCGCCACGCAGGGCACCTCGCCCATGGCGTTGACGGGGCCCACGCACACATAGGCGGGCTTTGTCGCGCCGGTACATTTCGTCACCGCGCCGCTGGCCACCTTCAGCGCCTCGCCCACAGCGTAGGTCTCGCTGTCAGTGGCGGTCTTATACTCGATAGGGGGCGTCATACCCACCTTCATTCTGCTCAATGCAAACATGCTGCTTTTCAGCTCCTTTCAAATCGTTCCTGTCATTGCGAGGAGGCCGCAAGGCCGACGCGGCAATCCGTTCCCACCTGAACATAGATTCCCACGCCAGTGTGCGCACTGGCTCGGAATGACAAGGCCAAAAGTCATTACTTTTGTCATTACTTTCGATACGCCCCGTAGGCTTTGGCAATCTCCGCGTCAGTGGCGTCCGGCATAAATGCCCGATACGCCTCCTTCTCCGCCTCCGTGGGCTGATAGGGGCTCTCCCCTGCCGCAGCGGGCATTCCCGCCAGATGGCCCTTGCCGCTGGCCCGGTTGATCCCGGCCTGACGGGCCGCGCCCAGCCGTCGGGTGTCGATGTCCTTGCGGTTGGCCAGATAATAGGCCTCCTCGATGCTCAGTCCCTTCTGGACGTAGGCGTTGAACTGCGGCCCCGTGGGCATGGCGGCGATATCCTCCACACTGCCCACGCTGGCGCCGTACAGCTGCCGGATAGTCTCCACACCCTGCCGGATAGTCTCCTGCGCCCGGTCGTTTACGGCCTTTGCCTGTTCCCGGATGGAGGCAAGCTCCTGCCGCTGCACCTGCTGCCGCAGGGGTCGTACCGCTTCGTCCACCATGCCGCGCACGGTTTCCGGGTCAATGCCGGCGCTTTGCAGCTGCGCCGTGCGCCGGGCCTGCCGGTCAGCCTCCTGATAGGCCCGGTAGTCTGCTTCGCTGCGGATCGGCTGTCCGGTGTAGGGGTTGTTCTGGCCGTGGAACATGTCCGCGTAGATACGATCCACACGGGCCTGCGCGGCGGCCTCTGCCGCCTGCTGCTGGGCTTCCCTTTCCCGCTGTCTCCGGCCGTAGGCCTGACGGCGGCGTGTCTCCGCGTCCTGCTCCTGCACGGTATCTTCCGCCGGGGCTGGATCGGTCTCCGCGCCGCCTGCACCGTTTCCATCGGGTGCGGGAGCACTCTCCGGCTCCTGCACGTCCTGCTCTGCGCCGGTGTTTCCGGTGTCGGTGTCTGCGTCCGCTGCGGGCATATCGTCCTCCACGCCAAAGGCGCGGGCGAATTCTTCCTGTGTCAAACTCATGTGTTCCTCCATGTTTCCGCTCTCGGTGCGAAAGCGCCCCTTTTCCGCCGGGGCCAAGCGAAATGTTCCGGCCGTGCCGGTAAGTGTTCCGCTTTTTCCGGTTAACATCCGTTTTTCCGGAAAATATGCGCGTAAGCGGCCTTAAATCTGCGAATCAGGCGGCGTTACTTATTCTTCTTGGCGGTGCCGCCGCTGGTGCCGGTACGCAGGTCGTTGCCGCTGTAGCGCACGTTGCCCTTGGGGGCGGGCGCAGCCTTGGCGCAGGGTGCTTCCACCCGCTGGCTGCCCACGTTGGCGATCTTGCCAGCATAGCCGCATGTGTTTTTCTTCATGTGTCCTTCCTCCTTTCGTGGGTATTAGGGTTTTTCCCGCTGTCCCCAAGCGAATGAATGTCATGTGTAGAGGCTTCGCGGCTCCGCCGGACACCCGACTTGCGTTCGGGATGCCCGGCATGAAAGAAAAGAGGAGGATATCCGGAGCGGGGAGTGCAAACCCGCCCGGCGCAGCCGCGAAACTGGTCTATGTGAAGATTCTTTGCCTGGCCCTTGTAGCGGATGCTCCAGCGAAAGGCCGGTCGCCCTGTTGCGGTGCCCAAAATTTCCGCGCTGCCTTGCGGCGGACGCTTGAAATTTTGACCGCTGCCACTCGCTCACCTCGCTGTATCCGCCACAGGCGGCGCTCGGATCGCTCCCCCGGCGCAGCCGCGAAGCCGCGTGTTATTTTTCGGTATCCTCCGGCACCTCCGCCTCTTTAGCCCTTGTCAACCGCCGATCATAGCGACCGCAGCGCTTATTACGGCAGACGTACTCCACGCTTTCGGTGCCGTCAGGCCCGGTGACCACCTGATAGATCATCATTTCCAGTCCACATTCCGGGCAGGTCATACCATGCCGCCCCCTTCCATCATGGCGGCGTCCATAGCAGGCGCCGCGTTCCTACCCATGCCGCCCGCCTGTATCGGCGTTTCGGTCATGGCCTGCTGCTGTTGCTGGGCAGCGGCCTGCTGCTGGCGCTCCAGCTCCTCCTCGAAGCTGCGGCGCATGTCCGCCGCCAGCGGATAGCGAAGCTTCTCCATCTGCGTCCAGAACCGCAGCAGGGATGTCACCTCGTTCACCGGCCCCATGGCGCCCTGCTGGAAGTTCATCCGCGCTTCCTTCCACAGCGCCTGCCGGTCAGTAGCCAGCGGCGCGGCGCTGTCGCAGCTGAATAGAAAATCGGTGTTATACTGCCACTCCCCTGCTTCATCCTGATACAGAAAATCGTGGCGGTCGAATACCAGATACTCCGTCTCCCCGTTCTCATTGGACTTGTGGAGCCAGCGGGGCTCCTCACAGTAGGCCAGAAAAAACTTGAAGATCACCTCGAACAAGTCCTGATACATGGCCCGCTTCATCACTCGCTTGCTCTCCAGGCGGCCCGCCGCCTGCTGGGCGCTGAACTCCTTGGCCACGGCGCTGGTGGCGGTGGGATCCTTCCGGCCCTGCAGGCTGTCGGTGATGCCGATTGTCTGCCGGGCCTCCTCATAGACCTGTGCCCGAAGCGCCAGATCCATGTTGATATCCACCTGCGTGTTGAACGTGTGGATCATCTGCATCTTGTTGGGGCTGTCCACCCGCACGATCCGGTTGTCCTGATCGTTCACGATCGACACCCCGTCCCTGGGCAGTGTGGTGAAGCTGCCGCCGCCCAGTACCTTGGTCTTGATTTTGGTGGACAGCTGGTTCATGGTGTTCTGCTGGTCGGCGATGGCGTCAATGTCGCTTGAGCCCAGAAATCGCCCGAATTTGCTGACATTCTTCCGCACCACGATGGGATACACATCCGGTTTGTAGTAGGGAATGCGGGTGGGAACCATTACCGGCATGTACCGCACCGCCGCCGGGCCGTTCACGGCTCGCAGCTGCGGCAGCACTCCCGCACCGTCCGTCAGCGGCTCCAGCGCGGGCTGGCCGAATTCGTCCCGCTGCTCCGTCATGGCGGGGATGGTGGTGCCATTCTGCGTGACGATATCCTCTGTCAGCTCCTCGTACTCCTCCACCTCCACGGTAAACTTGGTGCTCTGGCAGTATCGGCAGCGGTGGCCGTCTCCCACCTCGCCGCAGGCGGCGCATTTCTGCACCCGCCGCACCTGATAGTCCTCCAGATCCTCCACCACCGTGTCGTTCACCCAGCGGTAGCGGCCAATGCCGCCCTTGCCGTTGCGGAAGTAGCACGTCACCAGCGTCACGATCTCGCCGCTGTTGTCGGGGCTGTCCCCCAGCCGCCGGGCGTCGGGGTCGGATTCGTTCTCGTTCTCCTCCAGCGCCACGCCGAAGGCATCTCTGATCTGCCGCCGGGTGGCGGGCGATTCCAGAAAGATCCAGTCCATATCCGCCACCTGACTGACGTTGGCCTGAGGGATGATCCCTCTGGGATGCATCATCGTTACCCGCAGGTCGCCCATCCAGTCCTTGCCGCTGATGCCGTCCTGCCAGTCCACCAGCAATCCGTGGCCGCCCTGCACGGGGCTGATGCGCTCCCCCTCATCGTTGAGCCGCTCAAAGGGTAGCTTGTCGATCACGTTCCGCAGCAGGTTCTCCACCACGTCCGCCAGATGCTCGTCCTCCTGCCGGATGGCCGTCACCTTGGGGGTGGGGATATCACTCTCCACCTGCGCCTCCACCAGCTCAAAGGCCACGTTCCGCACGTGGCTGGCCCGGCCCGCTTCTGCTTTGGCACCGTCCGGCCGGTAGATGGTGGGATCGCCGTCGTAGATACTCTCCCGCTTCCCCATCCGGTCAAGCTCCGGCTGTATGGCCTCCTTGGCCGTCTCCAGCCTGTCCTGCCATTGCCGCAGCTTCCGCAGTTCCTCTCGTTTCATGTCCATCCTCCTCAAAATTCCCGGCCGCCGCCGGAAAGCATCGTCTCGTAGCCGTCGGCGGCGTCCGCGTCCTCGCTGCGCTCTATGCGCTCCAGCATACCGTTCAGCATCCCAAGGGCTTTCAGGCAGCCTTTAGAGTCAAATTGCCAGTCTCCGCTCTCAATGTAGTCCCGCATATTGCTGTCCCATTGCAGCACCGGCGTGGCGGCAGCGCACCGCTCATACACCCGCCACACCTCCACCGCCAGCGAGTGGCGGGTGATGCCCAGACTGTCGAACTCCTCCTTCAGCAGCGCGTCCCGATACTCCCGCACCGCCGGATCCTTCATGAGCCTGCTGGCGGTCTGGGCGGCGCTCTTCTCGCTGTACCCGGCCCGGATGGCGGCGCGCGTGCCGCAAAGGTCGATAAGCCATTCATGAACAAACTTTTTCTGCTTTGCCGACAACTCTTTCATGCCTGTCCCCTCCGCAACAAACTTCTTCATGCGAATAGCCTAACACGAACGGAGTGCCCGTTATCGCCAACATTGCCACCGCTCCTACGCGCAAAAATACACGTATTCACACGTATATTTCCCTTGACATACGTGTGAATACGTGCTAAAATTATAGACAAGAAAGGCGGTGATGCTGTGCGATACAGCGAGTTAGAGAAAGAACTGCGGAAAGCCGGATGCAGCGTGTATCGAGAGGGAGCGAGCCACTGCATATGGTACAGCCCGATCACCGGAAAGCGCTTCTCCGTCAGTCGGCATAAGACTGAGGAGATCGCCACTGGGACGCTCAAGTCGATCAAAAGGGCGGCAGGGCTGCAATAATCCGGTCGTCCCCGGATATAATGCAAGGGAAACACTGTCCAAAAGAAGAAAAAAGGAGGTCATACACATGGCAAAATACGTCTATCCGGCCATTTTTACACATGAGCCGGAGGGGAACTATTCCATCAGCTTTCCGGATGTGGAGGGCTGCTATACTTCCGCGGAAACACTGGAAGCGGGCATTGAAATGGCATCTGACGCACTCTGCCTGATGCTCTACGATATGGAGGAAAACGGCGAGACGCCGCCTCAGCCCTCTGATATGCACCAGCTGTCCGTGGAGGATAACCAGCTGGTCACGCTGATCCGCTGCGACACGGTGGCCTATCGGAAGTTCTACGACAACCGCGCCGTCAAAAAGACGCTCACCATTCCCTCTTGGCTGAACACGATGGCAGAGAAACAGGGCGTCAACTTTTCCATGGTGCTGCAAAATGCACTGAAAGCTGAGCTGCGCATCTGACAAGCAAAGCATTACCCGAAAATGAGAGGTCTTTCGGCCTCTCATTTTCGTTTCACCTCCCAGCTTTCATAAAAATTCTTTCGCATCCGGTACAGGCTGCTCTCGCTGGCGAAGTGCCGCAGGGCGATGGCCGTGATGCTGTCCTCGCCGCACATCACCTCCCGCAGCGCAGCATCATAAGGCCCTCCGCATTCGCGTAAGAGCCTGTCGATCTTATTCTGCATCCGCTTCGGCTGCTGGTCATAGGTCAGGCAGGTGAAGCGGATAAAGCCCTGCATGTTGCGGCTTACCCGCACCCCTCGGAGCTTTTTCATGCTTCCGCCTCCTCGCCCTCCTCTCCGGCGCAGGCCACGGCCATCTCCTTTCGCCCGCCGATCTTCCGCGCCGGGTCTTTCTCTCTGGGTATGTAGCGCACGAAATTGACGCCCAGCTCCGGCTCGTATCGTGTGCCCGGCAGCGTGGTAGCGCCCGCCGGTACGCGAAGCTGAGTCGGGGTCAGCACATAGGTATATTCCACCTTGGGCTTCTCCATGTTCCGGCTGCTGGTGTACTTCTTGCCGTCCGGGATATTCCGCGCCTGCCGGATCAGATACAGCGCCAGCGGATAGTAGTCCTTCTGATCCCGCAGCAGCTGCACGTCCACCGTGCCGCGTCCCCAGGTGTCGTCCAGCGGCTCCCCGTACAGGGTAAACGTCCGATCCTCCATCCGCAGTCCCGCGCTGTTTATCACGATGTGGCAGTGCAGGCGCACCGTTTCGCCGGTCTCGCCGTCCACCTCGCTGGGCACCAGCACCCACTTGAGGATATCGCCGTGTTTTTTCATGCGTCGTGCGATGCGGTCAAGAAAATTCTTCGCTTCCTTCACCGCGCCCTCGAATGTTCCGCCGCAGCGTTCCAGCGCCTCGTCGATGAAGGTCAGCGTCAGCAGCGCGTCGCCGTGGGTGTAGTTGCAGTTCAGCAGACGGGCCAGCGCCAGCACGGCCTGCTGACGGTTGTTCTCCTGCTTCTTCTCTCCGCTGTTGCCCTTGATCCGTGCGCCCCGGCGTGAGGGCTTCCGGCCCACATAGCTTTTGCGGCGCTCCACCACCTGCCCGCTGGTGATCTTCTTGACCATATACCATCCCTCCCGTGATATCATTGCGCTTTCCTCCCCTGCCTATTGCTTCATCGCCCTGTTGCGGTGCCCAAAATTTCCTCAGTGGCTTTTGCCCTCGTTGTGCCATCCGTTCAGCAACCACTTGCGTTTTTGCTGAACGGGGCACTGCCTTGAAAGCGGCTTGCTTTATCTGCCGCCGGCAGCGCTGCACCGCTTTCCCCGCTTCATCCGCCACTGGCGGCGCTCGGATCGCTCCCCTCCCGTGTCCTCACGCGTATAATAAAAATCAAAGACGCCCGCGCACAGGCGGAACCCTTCGCATTTCTCGCATCCGTCATAAGCCGCTTGCGTTTTTCCGAGCCATCCGGGCGGCGACAGTCCGCCCCGCTGTCTCTCGCAAGAGGCTTTGCCGGTAAACTTAGGCGTTTAAGAGCCCCGCAGATACGCGCGTGCGCGTATTATATATAATGTGCTTCGATCTCTCATAGCGCCGCCCCGCCGTGCCTACGTCCGTACCCCACGCATCTGCGCAGGCCTTCGGCCAAGAAGGGCGGCATTATCAGATATCGAACATTATTTCCACACCACCGCCCAGCCCCGGAAGGGGCTGGGCTTTTCTCTTATTCCAGCGGCTCCGTCACCAGCTCTGCGGTAGGCCCTTGATCCTCTCCACCGATGGTGTAGCTGATCCGCAGCGCCATGCTCCGGAACCGCTGTCCCTGCACTGTGACGGCGGCATGTCCCATTTTGCCCGCCAGCGCAGCAGTCAGAATGTCATGGAGCTTGGCCACGGTCACATAGGGCTCGGCGTGCCCGCCGACCATCTCCGCGCTTTCGGACTGTTCCTTGCCGCCCGTGTCGTGCTCCGCCGTCTCCTGCGGGGCAGCCGCTTTCCGGTTGGGCTTGATGCCCTCCTCACGCCGCCACTCGGCAAACTTGTGAGTGCCGACGCCCAGCGCGGAGGCGGCCTCCTCGTCGGTCATGCCCTGCTCCAGCAGTTCCCGCGCCGCTGCGGCGTCCACGTCGATCTTCCGGGGATTGGGCTTTTCCGCTCCGTCGGCTTCATTGCGCCCAGCTGTATCAAAACCTCCTCGATCTCCTTTTGAGAACAGCCGTTCAGATCGGCCAGTACTCCGATCTGCGCCTTGGGGTTTCTGGCCGTGCGATAGCTGGCCACGATCTCCTTGGCGCCCATAGGCAGTTTTCTCTCCGCCATGGTCATTCCTCCGTCATTTCCAGCGCTACCTTACTAGCCGCCGCGATACCCAGCCAGTTGGTAGTCATGGTCATGCTCTCCCGTACTAGCTCGGCGGCCAGTGCGCCGTAAGCGTCCGGGTCATTCTCCCGGATGGCCTTCCACATGTCCTTCTGCACATTTTTGATGTTCTTCAGCAGGTCGTCGCACTCCTCCACCCGCTTCCGCAGGTCGGCCCAACTTTCCTTATCGCTGGCAAAGCCCAGGCCCCGCTGCTCCGTGAGGGCGGCCACCTGCTCGGCCACCGCCGCCTGCAAATCGGCATATGCTTTTTCGTTACCCATGTTCATTCCTCCACCTTCACCACATAGGCCCCGTCAAAGCCCGCCGCCTCCGCCTTGGCCCGGAAGGCCTCCGCGTTGGCCAGTACCCGGAACGCGCCGATCTGTACCCGGTACAGGGCGTTCTCTTTCTCCTCCGGCGTGGCAGGTTCCGCCGGTGCGCCGCTGTCATCCTCGGCGGGCGGGACGTAGGCCACGCCGAAATACTCACAAATCGCCTGCACCGTCTCCTCGGCGATCTGCCCCATGTTGTCCACCAGCCACTGGGCGTCCTCCGGGTTGTCGTGGAATCCGAATTCCGGCAGCACCGCCGCCATGTGGGTGGCCCGCAGCTCATAGAGATTGGTGCTCTCCACCAGCTTGTCCGGCGCACCCGGCGACAGCGGCGCGATACGATCCTGGATCAGCTTGCCGATGCGGCGGCTTCGGTCGCTGGGGTAGCAGTGTACCCGCGTCCCCGCCGCCTTACCGTTAAAGCCGTTGGTGTGGGGCGCCACGTGCATGTCACTGGGCCAGTTGTTGGACTCCTTCACCCGGTCGTACATGTTGCCGTACTGGGCGTTGATGACCTCGAAGCTGCCGCACCGCAGCAGTCCCCGCTCCATGTAGTCAGCGCAGCGCCCCATCTGTTCCTTCTCATTGGTGGTGTGCCCGTTCCACAGTGCCGAAGATGCGTACACATTGCTGGCCCGATCCTCCGGGGAGATGTAGATTTTGTATTTCATTTCTCGTATACCTCCATCACTCCGAGGCCATACTGAATGGCGCAATAGTTTTCCACGCGGCACCCTCTGGCGCTTTTCCAGTCGGGTGCAAACACGGCCACGTCCGCCGTGCTCAGCAGCTCCAGCGACTTGCCCAGGAACCACAGCGGCCTTGCATCCGCCGGGGCGTTTTCAAAGAAGCTGTCGATCACCTCAATGTCCTCGCCGTAGCGTTCCCGTGCCTTGGCGATCAGGCGCTCCCGCTCGGTCTTGATCTCCTCGTTGGTCTTGCCCTGCATGGGCTGGCTGATAAAGATTTTCATGGTATTCTCCTTTCAATTATTGGTTTTTAGATGGTACTGTGCAAATCCAGATGGATGCTACGGCGGCATAGCCGCCGAGATCGGCACTAAAAATATGCCACCGGCATATTTTCTTAACGTGCCGACGCCAGACTCTCGGCGAGACGGTATTTTCTCAGCTGTTCCTTCAGCTCCATGATCTCCTCGGCGTACCGTGCGCACCGGTCTGTCATCTCGTCGATCAGATCGGCGGCGGCATCCGCCATTTTTCGGACACATTCCGAATCATACGGATATTCGTTGTCAAACGAATATTTGGCACTAAGTGGGCATCCGTCGCAACTGTCGCTCGCGCAGCACCGCAGCGTCCTCACGATCTCCTCCCGCGTGGGTTTCTTTTCGTTTTTCATGGTGTCCCTCCTTTTTATTGCATTTCTTGATCTGTCATTGCGAGGAGCGTAGCGACGTGGCAATCCGTTTTTCTTCTTAAAGGGACGGATTCCCACGCCAGTGTCCGCACTGGCTCGGAATGACACCTCACGTCCGCGCCCACTTCTTCTCGAGATACTTCCTTGTCTCCGCGTCGGCCCGGTTGTAGTCCTCCCACATGTCCGGCGTCCAGTGGCTCTTGTCTCTGCCGGGCTCCTCCACGGTGTATTGCTGCTGGCTTCTGGCCATCTGGGCGATGGCGGCGGCGATCACAAGGTCGTCGTGCTGGCCCTCCGCCGCCTGCGGCTTCCGGTTCTTGTCGTACACAAATACGATCATCTCCCCCAGCGTCCACCGGCTCCGAATCACATGGGGAGATTCCTCCATCACCGTGTGCAGCTCCGCCAGCATTTGGGGCCGGGTGGCGGGTGAGGTCTGCCACCCGAACGCCTTTACCATGGCGTTGGCGTAGGTGTCGAATCGCTCCCGCTGGTAGAGCTTGGGATAGTTCCATTCCTCCAGCTTCCGCACCGGATAGGTGCCAAAGTTGACCTCGATGGCGGCCAGCGCCGTGTTGTAATACCGGCCCAGACAATACACCTGCCGGGCGTAAAGGATCTCCGATTGCCGCTGCTGCAATTCTGCCACCTGTTCGCCGGTGCGGTTGTCCAGCACATGGGCGGTGAAGCAGTCGCTGCCCTCCCCTGCTGTGTCGCCGCCCAGCACATAGGGCACGCCCTTCTCCGGCTCCTTCCAGATGCGGACGGCGCCGTCAGCGGCGGGGGTAAACTGCCAGTTCCGGGGCTTCTCGCCCTGCTCCTCCGGTGCGTCGTAGGTGAACCACCCGGTAACCGCCGGCTCCGGCGCGTGCATCTGCTGTACGGCCAGTGCCTGATTATCAAAGAACGGCGTACCGCTCAGCAGGAAGGCCTCCGCCGGCGTGTTGGGGTACTCCTGCCGGAACTCCTCCACGCTGCCGCCGCAGTTGGCACGGATGCACCACCGCCGCCATTGCAGCTGCTCCTCGTCCAGTCCGAAGTCCCGCTGGAGCTGCCGCTCCTCCTCTGTCCACTCCGTGCCGGGCGGCACCGCCATGCGGTAGCCTTTTTCCAGATACCACGGCAGGAATACCGGGATCCACTCGTTGGTGCCGTTCTCCGCCCCGTCCCACAGCTCCTTGAAGTGGTCATAGCCGTTGGCGGTGGATTCGATCACCACCATCGTGCTGGGGTCGTTGGGCACCGTCTGCATAATGCCCAGCAGCAGATCCTTCTTGTCCTTCGGCCAGAAGGCATATTCGGAGATATGTACATTGGTCAGTGTGTCCGACCGGCCCACGCTGCCGCTGCCCGCCGTCTGGCACCGGATAGAGCTGCGCAGGCCCGGTCTTTTGGCCTTTTCCTTTGGCTCTCTGGTGGGGTTCTCAAAGACCAGCTCCTTGGCGTTGCTGTTCTTCCGCATGGGCTGCATCCGCCGGGGCAGACAGTCATAAAAGAGCTTGTTCATCTTGAACAGGTTGCCGGTGGCGCCGCTGTCATGGGCCACGATCAGGGTCTTCACGTTGGGCCGGGTCACGGTGTCCTGAAACATCAACGCCTCCGTTACTGTGGAAATACCCTCCTGCCGCCCTTTCAGTATGATAATGCGGATGGGCTTGCCCAGAGCCGCCTGCTGCCGGATCACGGCATACAGGTTGCTCTGGGCTTCGTTGAACCGCAGCGGCACAAGCTCCTGCTTCTTGTTGCGGATCACCAGCAGGCTTTCGCAGTATTCCTTTGGATTCCGCAGATTCATGCCGATGATCCCTCCCTTTGTGATTTATACGGCGGGGCTGGCGGCTCTGCCCCGCCCTTGCCTCTCCTTTTTAAGGAGAGGTGGCGCGAAGCGCCGGAGAGGTTGTCGTAGGGTGGCCTGCTCTCATGCCGCCGCGTACTTTACCCAAGCCCTAATGTTTTCAGCGCCCTCTCCAGCTCTGCCGCGTTACGGATGCGGTGTCCCTCCATGTCAACATCAGATGCCGAAAGATGGTGCATGGGAAATTTTGATGGATGCTACGGCGGCATAGCCGCCGAGATCGGAACTAAAAACATGCCACCGGCATGTTTTCTTAACGTTCCGACGCCCCTTGTCAGCGGCGCGGCCAGCGTGGCAAAATCGCAGAGGTATTCTCCGCCGGTGTGCTGCCATACGCATTTATGGCAGCGGGGCTCATGTGTTTTTTTCATGGTTTGCTCCTTCGGATTTCCTCGTGCAGGCTTCTGCGTAACCTGCCCTGTTGCGGTGCCCAAAATTTCCACGTTGCCTTACGGCGGGCGCTTGAAATTTTGACCGCTGCCACTCGCTCGCTGTGCTTCATCTGCCACTGGCAGCGCACAGCTCACTCCCCCGCACACTGGGCAAATCATGTCTTTTTCTCCGGTGCAGCAACTTGAACCCCGGCATACAGTATGCCATTGAGCATCTGATAGCGGATCAGGCCCTTGGCCTCCAGCTCCTCCATCAGCGCCTCCTGCACCTTCCGGCGCGCCTCCGGCCCGATGGCGTCCGGCTTGTCCACCGTCAGCGGATCACAGACCAGCTTGCCCTGTACCTCCACCAGTTCAGTGGTCGAGAGCATCTCAACACCAAATCGAACCGCATTCAGCTTTCGGTTCTGAGCCGGACTATTTTCGGGTCGTATCTGTTTTTTGATCTCACGCTCAACATCGCCGCGCAGAACATATGCGATTTTAGCTTTATTCATCAGGTGTTTCCTCCAACGATTTGATATACCCGGCCGCGATGTTCTCAAGGAAGATGTTTATCGGTTGGGAGAACACGATTCCCGATGACACATAACTCACAGAAAAATGAACGTCCTTCATTTCCTGTGGGCGCTCCGGGACGCTCACGTCCAGCATGGCCCCGCCCACTTCACACGGCAGAATAGCCACGCGCCCGGCCTTGTCAGCCTCGGCAAGCTCCCGCAGCCGGTCAACCGACTTTTGCGCCGTTCCGTTGGTACACCCACACACCCGGCAGGTGCTGATATCTGTTTCCGGTGCCCAATCGCACATTCCGCCGCATATCGGACACGCTGCCATCTGGCCTTTCGGGCCAACCGGATCGGGATGCCCGCCGGAGCCATGCAGCGCCGCCAGATGGAACCGCAAGCCCTCGTTGGCCTGCCGCAGCGCTTCGATCTCCCGCTGCTGGTTCTCGATCAGGTCAGCGGCGGCGGAAAGGTCGTCGCCCAGTGTAATAGGCGTCTCCCACTCGTTGCCTGCCGCCCACTCCGCATGCTCCCGCAGCGCCGCTACGATCTTCTCACGTGTCATACAGCCGCTTCCTCCTCCCCTGCCAGCCGTGCCCGGTGCGCTGTCACCAGCGCCCTGGCGCGCCACAGCGATACCTCGGAAAAGTCCAGCTCACAGCCGATCTTCGGCTCCACACATCCCTCGGCGCTGCCATAGGAAAATTCATGCTGTATGAAGTCGCTTCCGTCCGGAAACGAAAGCAGCCAGCCGTCGAATAGGGGCTCGATTTCCGCGTCGATGCCAAGCTTCCGGCAAAACACATACAGCGCCCATATCTCAAAGTACCGGTTTTCCTTCATGGATTCCCAGTACCGCAGCTTCGCGGCTCTGGCGTTTCTGGCGTAGCCGCCCCCCAGCATGGCCGTGCTGATGACCACCAAAATGACCAGTAAATACAATTTCCACGTCATATAGCGATCCCTCCAATCTGCTGGCTCAGGGCCTGCATGGCCCGGCCCAGCTTCTCACGCTCACCCTCCGGCTGCTGACGAAGCAGCTCCGCCAGAGCGTTCACGTTTTCCACCGTCTGGTCGAACAATGTTTTGAACTTAATAAGCCCCTCGTTGCCCGACGCCGCCAGCTTCTTCCGGGCGGCCTCTGCCTCGGCCTTGTAGCTCTGGGCGGCGTCCAGCGCTGCGTCCTTTTCCTTGGCGGCAGCGGCGGCCTGCTCCTCAGCTTGGCGCAGGCGTTCCTGAGCCTCCGCCAGCGTCTTTTTTGCCTTCTCCACCTGTGCGGCCGCCGCCTTCTCCGCCTCAAGGCGGGCGGCGGCGATCTGTTCCGCGCTGGCGTCCACTGTCTGCACCGCCACCTCCACAGGGCGGCTGCGCAGCTCCTCCAGCTCTTTCCGCACCCGCGCCAGTTCCTCCTGCGCGGCCAGCGCGGTGTCCTTGGCCTCCTGAATGTCAGCGGCGGCTTTTTCGGCCTCCTCCCGTGCGGCGTTCCGCTCGGCAATGGCCTTTTCCAGCTCCTTCACCGTCATGCTGGAAACGGTCTTTTCCTCACCGTTCACGGTGTGCTTTTCGGCGGCGAAATCCTCCCGCTCAGATTCCGGCAAAGCCAGTAATACCAATGCTTTGGAGATACTTAAATCCGCAGATAATGCGCTTTTCCCATACTCCTTCCACAGCCGCATATACTGCTGTGCGCTGCGCTCGGAGAAGGCCACTTTTTTCTCCAGCCAGGGCAGCCATTCCCCGTGGGAAAGCTGCTCCTTTGCCTCCACCAGCCGCTTACCGATCTCCAGAATGGCAGACCCGGCCTGCCGCTTGTAGAAGTTGATCTCCTCGGTGATGACCTCAATGTCCCGCCCCTCAAAGGCAGCGTCCATCTCGGCCAGCTCCTCCGTGGTCAGGTTTAATTCTTCGCTCATGCCACATCCTCCTTGTGTTTCTTTTTCCCACTGACTATCTCCCGCAGCCACTCGTTCACGAAATCAAGCACAGTCGGGTTTTGCTCGTAACTCTCATTATGCCGGGTACGGCACTGGATCACCCTTCGGTTCACTAGCTCCAGCGTATAATAGGGCCTGTCCGGTTCATCCAGCCGCCGGATGAAAAAGATAGCAGTCTCTCCGTCTGCCATTCTGTCGGCGTAGCCGCCCACGCAGTGATGTAGGGCCGCCCCTTCCGCAATAAGCTCGTCCGCATCGTCCGCCGGACGGATCAGCAAGCCGGACGCCTCATAGCGCCACTTTTGCAGTTTTTCCGCCTGCTTATGGAATGCGGGCCGCTTCGCTTCATTGGCCTTGTGCTTCACCATCTGTATGGTGCGCTGGTGCGCTGCGTCAAGATCCTTTGGCAGCAGCACCGCCCGATCATCCAGATCAAGTCCCAGCGCCACGCAGTCTGCCAGATAGTCCCGGTATGTCTCCTCCGTATGGGAACGGAATGATCGTCTGTAATATGCAGTGCTTTTGCGGCGCTCCTGTTCCTCTCGGTCAAAGCGCTCCCGCTCCATTTCGCGCTGCCGCTCCAGCCAGCTGCTAATACGCAGAACCGGTGCGTGTCCCAGAGCCGCTGCCACCATGTTGACCTGCATCCCACTTTCCAAAAAAGGCTCGATCTCTGCCTCCCGGAGTCCTCCGTTTTTCACCAGCGCCCACAGGTCGCCCACCAGCTTCATGCGCTCCATGCTCCACTCTACAGGTGCAAGCAGCTTCAAAAGCCGCTGCGGGAACCGAAGCGCCTCAGCGATACTGCCCGCCTGCCATTTCACGGCATAGCGCAACTCTTTTCCCACACCTACACCTCGTTGCTCAATCAGGGGCACATATCCGGCCTTGTAGAATTTCTCCACCGCCGGATAGCGGGGCCAGTCCACGATCACGCGCAGAATATCCGCTTTGCATTTCCGTCTTCTTTCCTCCACGGCGGAAAAGTCCTCCAGCGGGCAGTATTCCAGCGGCGTCCCAACCACCTGCATCTTCCAATCGTCCGGCAGATAGAAGTAATATGCACCATCATAAACGTCCGTTACGCTGTTTACCCGCGTCCAATCATCCAAGAGGAAACGCTCCGACCGCATCATGCTTACCTTATATTTCTCCTCGTGCTGCCACTTGGCCACACGACTGCCCCGCAGCATCCATCTGGCCGTTTCCTTCAGCCATTGCGGAATATCCTGCCATTGTGCCGTGGGATCTCGTTCCAGCCGCCACTCCCGCAGGAACAGCACGCCGTCCTCCCGACCGCGCTGAAGTGTTACCACATTCTCCACGGTATCGGCGGCGAACATCGCACCGTCTTTCAGTATGTTCTGCACGCGTATCCCACACTCTGGACAGTAGCCGATCCGGCCCTGCGCGAAGCGTTCACTTGCTGACGGGGCACGTACCTTCTGCCGACAGCAAAAGCAGGTGCCGCGCCAACCGCCCTTTTCGTACAGGACCACTCGGTCTTCTTCTAACACCACTCGCTGAATATAGTCCACCAGTCCTTCCGGCAACTCCCTTGGACACAGTGTCACATCATCGTCCAGTATCTCGCCGCGAGCCAGCTTCTCCGCCTTTTCCTCCACGGCAACGGTTTCCTCCACCCAGAGGGCCAGCTCCGGCAGATGGTGGTTGCTTGTTTCACCCTTGGTGCCCAGCCAGCGTGTCAGTATCGCCTCGTCTGCAGGGTTGATCTCCGGATAGCAGCTGCCGGGGTGGGTGGCCATTGCGGCATACATGGTGTCTGACAGGCTTCTGCGCTTATACGCCCTGTCGCCCCGTAGCGTTACCGCCGCTGTTTGGTACTTCTTAGAGCATACCAGCCGGAAATCCTTCCAGCTGGCACTGCACCAAGGGGCTTTACCACACTTGACTTCATTCATGGTAAAGGTCACCACCAGCAGCCGCTGGCCTTCTACCACCGGCTGCTGCACCGCCACACGGAAGTTCATGGTGTCGCTTCCTGTGAACGGCTCCGGCCACGGCATGTCCCGTACCTTTTTCGGTATCCGCATCATGGCTGCCGCCTCCCTTACAGAAAATCCGACAGATCCAGTGATACCGCCGCAGGTGCCGTCGGAGCGGCATGAGCGGCGACGGAAGCGCTGCTCACACCGGCCATGGCCCGTTCCTGCGCTCTGGCATCCGCCGGAAAGCCAAAATACTTGTCAATATTTGAGAATACTTCATTCGGTGTCAGCACAGCACAGTTGCTTACCGCTTTTTTCTGTGCCGCGTTCCGAACGGCGGCCATGGCGCCAGTCAGCGTTTTTCCTTCGGCCGATGCCTTCTTCTCGCAAGCCTCGTCTGCGCCGCAGCGGTCTATGATGTAATGGCCGATGATCTCCATATAGAGATCGTCCGGCCTTTTCTGCATTTCCGTGTTGATCTTTTCAATCACACTCATCGATATCCTCCTTTTCTTCACTGGGATTTCTCCCGTAAATAATGCTTTTTCCAGTACCGCCGCGCTGCGGCCTGAGCCTCTTTTTCTTCAATGGCCCGCAGCTTCTGGCATGGCTCGCACTCCACGCCTTCGCCATTAAAGTGCCGCTTGCACCGGATGCACACGTTCCGCAGCACCTCGCTTTTTCGTATCAGCTCACACTGGCAGAAGATCTTCGCCCACGGCACGCCCCAGAACCGGGCCGCCTCCACCGTGGCCTGCTCCCAGTCCGGTGCGACCACCGGCACCTGCACATGGCCCGGCGCCGTGATGAACCATAAATAATCCCGCTTCCTTGCCGTCGCCACGGCTATCACCTCCTCCCGTGGTTGTGCTGGTGCCGGTAATACTTGTTCCGCTGCTGCTTTGCCCCGGCGTCCAGTATGTATGTCTTTTCTGACTGTTCCGCCCGCAGGTCATAGAGCTTGTCCCGTTCTGCCCGCCATTCGGCGTACCCATGGGAACACCGTGTTGTGCATCCGGCGCCCCTGTCCGGGCAGTCCTTCACACAGGGGCTGCCATGGTAGCCCTGGCCGCTCATTTCCGGTTCTCCAGCTTGTCCACCAGGCGGAGGACGCCGCAGGCCAGCCGCCACGCCCCCACAAAAAGGCAAATGTACGTCAGCGCCGTCATACGCCCACCGCCCCCATCAGCATTTCGTCCCAGGTGGCGATCCGGTCGGTGCCCGCCACCTGCACCTGATACTGCCAGTAACCGCTTTTTCGCGTGGCCCGCAGTACCGTGCCCTCCGGGGGATGCCCGCCGTTCTCCTCACAGGCTCTCGGCGCGAAGTTGAGCACCCGGTCGCCCTCAGCAAATTTTGCACCCCTGCACTTTTTCTTCCTGCCCATCTGATATCCTCCTTTGTGTATTCCTTTTATGGCTCCCTTGTGTAAAGGGAGCTGTCAGCCGCAAGGCTGACTGAGGGATTGTTCTTTTGGCTTCTCCACCGGGTAGAAGTGCGCCTGCCCGGCGAACCGCACGTTCAGCAGCGTCACGTTGATCATCGTGGCCAGTCTGCGCCGCTGCTCCGGCGTCAGCGTGTCCACATCCGTCTCCACGCCGTTCACCTTCACAAACGCCTTTACCGTGATGGGCGGCCGTTCCTTCTTCGCCATGCAAGCGTCACTCCTTTCCTGATAGTCTGAGCCTATGCCGCACTGGGATTGTCCTAGTTGCTCCCGCCCGCCAGATATGGTAAAATTTATCTGAGAAAGGGGGTTGTCACTTTGACCGATGCCGAAGCGCTGCGTAAGCAGATCCACGATTTCGTCAATAGCGCCAGCCTGAATGATGGCTGTGTACCGCCCTGCACCGCCGAGGAGATTGACCGGGTGGTCGACCGGCTTGTGCCGGTGTTGGATGATATCCTTGGCGATATAGAGGGTATCCTGTGATCGTCCCGTCGTTTTCGGCGGGGCTTTCTTTTTGTCGGGCTGAACCACCGCCGGACAGTCACGGTGCCGTCCCTGTGGTGGTGGATCGCCTCGTGCATGTACAGCATCGCTCACTCACCTCCTCCCTGCCGATTCTTATGTCCTCCCCCGAAAACTCGCACAAATGCGAGTTTTCAGTTAAAAAAAACAGCGACAGCCTGATCTCGCGTCATCTTGGTGCAGGCGGCAATCTTCTCTGTCTGCTCGACAGTGAATGTGCCGCCTCCGGCCTTGATTTTACGATACAGTGTCGCTGTGCTTATGCCTGCACTGGCAGCCATCTGGTCGATAGTTACCCCGTTCTCCTTGGCGATCTTTTTCAGAAGCTCCATTTTAGCGCTCATGTCATGTCCTCCTTTCTTGCATAAATGCGAGTTTCTATTGTCTTTATACCACAGTCGTTTCCGCTTGTCAATACAAAAATATCATTTATGCGAATTTTCTGTTGCATTTTTGCGAAAACTATGATATTTATATGCTGAGGTGATTTTATGACTATTGGTGAACGCATGCGTAGCCGCCGGAAACAGCTTGGTTTTTCCGCTGAATATATTGCCGAAAAACTCGGCTGCTCTCCTGCTACCATATATCGCTATGAAAACGGATATATTGAAAAGATGCCTATTGACTCCGTCTCCCCTATTGCGTCTATTCTCGGCGTCACTCCCGCTTACCTGATGGGCTGGGAAGATGAATTCGGCGCAGAAAAAACCGCCGCCGGTGAAGGCGACGGTCTTTCCCCATTGGAGAAAAGGCTTATGCAGTTGGTGCATCGTCTCTCGGACGATCAGAAGGAGATGCTGCTGGCGCAGATAGAACTGCTGCTAAGTAAGCAAGGGTGACAATCTGGTTTTCCTCCGTCAGCTGCCGGAAGCAATCAAGGATCATTTCATCTTTGCTTTTCATCATTCTTTCCTTTCGCGGAGCTCCAATGTAAAATTTTGGGCCCATCTGCAAGTATAATCCCCTTCCACATATCTTTCCATAGAAAAATGGTAATCTCAAGGAGGCTTTTATGAACGATGGCAGCGAAATGGTCACGACCGAAACCCCGAAAGAGAAGTTCCACATGTCTTTCTGGGATGTTCTGACACTCTTTCTCCTTCTTTCTGGTGCCGTGGGTGGTGGTATGAGCATCACGCGTGTACTTGAGCACTTTGGTGTTAATTCTGACGTTTGCATTCTAGTCGCCGGCCTTTACTGGATTCTGTACTGTGTACTTGTCATTTCCCGCGTCCGAACCAAGTCTGATGTGCAGCGCACCAGCGATGCCGCTTACAACGAAGGCTTTCTGGCTGGACGCGATCACGAATCCCCAATCTCCTACGCAGCCGGTGAACAGCGTGGCTATGACCGAGGTTATCACAACGGCCTGCTGGATGGCCGTGCCGACGGCTGGGATTCCGTCTATGAAGCCGCACAAAAGGAGCATTAAGGAGGTGTCTCATGTTCGACTACAAAACCGCTGCCGCCTATATCCGCGTCTCCACCGACGATCAGGTGGAGCTCTCCCCCGCCTCCCAGCTGGTGGAGATACGCAAGTGGGCCTCCGCCAACGGGTACTTCGTCCCCGACGAATATGTTTTTGTGGACGAGGCCAAGTCCGGCCGGAAGGTCACAGGCCGTGATGACTTCCGCCGCCTGATCGCCACCGCCAAGACGAAGCCCAAGCCCTTTGACGCTATCCTTCTGTGGAAGTTCTCCCGCTTCGCCCGCAACCGTGACGATGCCGTGTACTATAAGTCCATTCTGCGCAAGCAGCTGAAGATCGATGTGATCTCCATCAAGGAGCCCATCGAGGACGGCAAGATGGGTGTCATCATGGAATCCATGATCGAGGCCATGGATGAGTATTACTCCATCAATCTGGCCGAGGACGTCAAGCGCGGCATGGAGGAGAAGCACCGCCGGGGTGAGCTGCAATCCACCCCCGCTTTCGGCTATACCGTCGAAAACAATGTCCTTGTTCCCGTCCCGGACGAGGCCGTCTATGTGCGGGAAATGTTCCGCCGCTTCAATGCCGGGCAGGGCACTTACCACATCGCCCGCTGGCTCAACGATATGTGCGTCAAAACTCACCGCGGCCGCCCCTTTGAAAACCGCACCGTGGAGTATATCCTCCGCAATCCCGTGTATATCGGCAAGCTGCGGTGGAACCCCACCGGGCGCAGCCGCCGGGACTTTGATGATCCTAATATCATCCTCGCTGACGGCCAACACGAGCCACTGGTGACGGCAGAGGAATTTCAGGCAGCTCAGGCCCGCCTTGACCAGCAGAAGGCGATCCGTCCCTATCATGGCCGCCCGTTGGGCAGCAACAAGGACTGGATCAGCGGCCTTGTGCGCTGTGCCTCCTGTGGCGGCACCATGATTTTTGCCAAACCTCATTACTGGAAGTGCAATAACTATGTCCGGGGCCGCTGCCGCACCGCTCAGCACGTCTCTGGCGATGTGCTCAAGTCTGCCATCATCGCCCGCCTGCAAGCTGACGCCGACGCCTCCGGCCCGTTTGACTACGATGTTGTGCGCGTCACCCAGAAGGACGGCGACCGTGTGGCCACCCTCAAGGCCCAGCGCCTTTCTCTGGAGCGCCGCCTTGTTCGCCTGCGTGAAGCGTTCCTTGCCGGTGTGGACACCATGGAGGAATACCGTCAGTCCAAGGACGAGACCGCCGCCGCCATCCAGAACATCGACCGGGCCATTGCGGAAGCCAATACCGAAAACCGCCGGATCGGCGACCCCCGTGTCATGCGCAATGCCATCCGCGATGCCCTGACCATCATCACCGATGACGCCGCCACCCTGGAGCAGCGCTGCAACGCTGCCCACTCCATCATTGACCATATCACTTGGGATAAGTCGCAGAACCTCCTCACCGTCCACTACCGCCTCCTGCTGGACTGATTTTTTTATTTTACTCTCAATAGTAGTCTATTGCCATCCGGTGGTCCGGATGGTGAGTTAGGAGCATCGCTGCGCTATCTCAGCCAGCGTTACTCCATGCCCTATCTGGAGCTGAAGGGCCTGCTGACCGATATCGGTACAGAGGAACTGGGGCATCTGGAGATGATCGGTACCATCGTCCACCAGCTGACCCGCAATCTTAACGAGGACGATATCAAAACCGCCGGATTTGATGCCTACTTCGTGGATCACACCGCCAGTGTCTACCCGACAGCCGCTTCCGGCTTTCCTTGGAACGCCGCGTCTATGGCGGTCAAAGGCGACCTGATCGCCGACCTGACGGAGGATCTGGCCGCTGAACAGAAAGCGCGTGTTACCTACGACAACATTCTGCGGCTCAGCGACGACCCTGACGTGAACGACGTCATTAAGTTCCTGCGTGCCCGCGAGGTCGTTCATTTTCAGCGCTTCGGTGAGGGCCTGCGGCTGGCAAAGGAGCGCATGGATCAGAAGAACGTTTACTATATCAACCCCAGCTTTGACCAGTAAGCGGATGAACAACGGAGAGGGACTTCCCTCTCCGTTGTTCTCTCAAGTTCAACAATTATTGAATCAGACTTGAAGAATATTTGATATCACGCTTCATGATTTGTGCTATAATAATTACAAGACATACACAGGAGGAACACCATGTTTAAGATATTGATCGCGGAGGATGACCATGAACTGCGGCAGCTGTTTCAGCATGTGCTGACCAAAAACGGCTATACGGTGGTGGGCGTGTCCAACGGCGAAGAAGCCCTGCGGGCCATGGACGCCAGCTACTACGACATGATCATCTCGGATATCATGATGCCGAAAATGGACGGCTATGAGCTGGTACGGGCATTGCGGGAGGCTGGCATGACGATCCCTGTCATGATGATCACCGCAAAGGACGCGTTTGACGACATGCGGCTGGGCTTCCTGTCCGGCAGCGACGACTATATGGTAAAGCCCGTCAATGTCAATGAAATGGTGCTGCGGGTGGGGGCGCTGCTGCGTCGGGCGCAGATGGCCAATGAGCGTCGGCAGGTCATCGGCGGTACGGTGCTGGAATGCGATTCCCTGTCGGTGCATACCGGAAACGAGACGATGACGCTGCCCCAGAAGGAATTCATGCTGCTCTATAAGATGGTGTCCTTCCCCGGCCGTATTTTTACCCGTCAGCAGCTGATGGATGATATCTGGGGCTACAGCTCCGAGACGGACACGCACACGGTGGACGTCCACATCGGCCGTCTGCGGGAGCGCTTTCGGGACAATTCCGATTTCAAGATCGTTACCATGCGGGGCGTCGGCTATAAGGTGGTAAAGCTATGAAAAAAGAGATCGCGCCCAAGGTAACGCTGCGGGTCAAATTTTTTCTGATCTGCATGGCAGAATTTATCGCCGTGGTGCTGCTGTCCGAATTGGCTGGCTGGCTCTTGAAGCGCTGGCTGGGCGTTACCATGGACATTCCCATCTTCGTCTGGGCGATACTGTTCAGCGTTGTGGTGGGCGGCGCTGTCACCAACTATATTACCCATTCCTTCATCGACCCTATCACCCGCCTGGGAAAGGCCATGAAGGAGGTAGCGGGCGGAAATTTTCATGTGACCATGCAAAGCGACAGCAAGCTGAAGGAAGTACGGGATATTTATGAAAGCTTCAATCGGATGGTCAAGGAGCTGGGAAACACCGAGACGCTGCAAACAGATTTCATTTCCAGCGTGTCCCACGAATTCAAGACGCCCATCAACGCCATTGAGGGGTACGCCTCTCTCCTGCAGGATCACCACCAGTCTCCGGAGGAGCAGGAGACATACATTGAAAAAATCCTGTTCAACACCAGGCGGCTGTCCACGCTGACGGGCAACATCCTGCTGCTGTCCAAGATCAACAACCAGTCTATCCGGCCACAGCGCACAGTATTCCGTCTTGACGAGCAGATACGGCAGGCCATTGTGGCGCTGGAACAGAAATGGACGGAGAAGAATATCGACTTTGACGTAGAACTGGATAAGGTAATGTACAGCGGCTATGAAAGCCTGCTGCTCCATGTCTGGAGCAACCTCATCGACAACGCCATCAAATTTGATCCGCCGGGCGGCATGATCTGCCTTCGTCTACGGCAAACCGGCGATGAGGCGGTGTTCACCATTGATGACAACGGCCCCGGCGTAGCGCCAGAGGAGCAGAAGCGGATCTTCCATAAGTTCTACCAGAGCGACAGCTCCCGCGAAATGAGCGGCAACGGTCTGGGACTGGCGCTGGTCAAGCAGATCGTGGAATTCAGCGGCGGAACAGTTTCCGTTGAGAATCTGCCGGAAGCGGGCTGCCGCTTTACGGTGCGGCTCCCCATGCAGCCGTGACGGCAACTATAAAAGCAAAAGGCGGGCTGTGCCCGCCTTTCACTTTTATAGGATAATGCAGATCAGACCACCGCCGCCTTCGTTGATGATACGCTCCAGCGCCTGACGCAGTTTGACCTGTGCTTCGGCTGGCATACGCTTCAGCTTTGCCTGCAAGTCCTCCCCCACGATCTCGTGGAAGCTTCGGCCGAAGATATTGGAGTTCCAGATCTTGCTGGTATCCCCCTCGAACTCCTGCAGCAGATAGTTCACCATGTCCTCCGACTGCTTCTCGTTCCCCACAATGGGCGAAACGGTCGTCTCAATGTCCGCCCGGATCATGTGGATAGACGGCGCGCTGGCCCTCATGCGGACGCCGTAGCGTCCTCCCTGCTTTACGATCTCCGGATCCTCCAGATCCAGCTCCTCCACGCTGGGCATGACGATGCCGTAGCCATTCTCCCGCGCCGACTTCAGGGCGGCCGCCACCTTGTCATATTCCTGCCGCGCCTTGCCCAGCTCGGTCAACAGCTCCATCAGGTCGCCGTCGTCCGTGACCGTCAGGCCCGACCGCTGGCTCAATGTGTCATAGAACAGACTGCGGGGCAATTGCAGCTCCGCCTGCGCCACGCCGGTTCCCAGATCAACGCTGCGAATAACCGTGCCCTGAATCGAGTCGCAGCCCCGCATACCCTCCAGCGCACCGTCCAATTCCCGGATACGGGTCAACTGACGGGCCTCCTCCCGCACGGTCTGATAAACGCTGCTTTTGATGGGATGCTCCAGCGGCAGCGCCTCCACCCAGCTGGGAAGATACAAGTCCAGCTCCTGAAGCGGGAACTCAAACAACAGGCTGCGCATCAGCGCGGTGATGGCCGTCTCGTCCAGCGTCAGGCAGTTGACGGGAATGCATTTTACGTTGTATTTGCCGCTGATCTCGGTGGAGATGGCGCAGGCCCGCTCTCCGGTGGGATCGCTGGAGTTCAGCAGCACGACGAAGGGCTTGCCGATCTCCTGAAGCTCCCGGATGACCCGTTCCTCCGCCTCCTGATAATCCTGCCGGGGAATGTCCGTCACGGTGCCGTCGGTGGTGATGACGATGCCCACGGTGGAATGATCGGTGATGACCTTCCGCGTGCCGATCTCCGCAGCTTCCGTCATGGGGATCTCGTAGTCGTACCACGGCGTCATCACCATACGCGGCGCCAGATCCTCAAACTGTCCCACCGCGCCGGGCACCATGTACCCCACGCAGTCGATCATCCGCACGGAAAAGCTGACGCCTTCGTCAAGATGTACCTCTACCGCTTCTTCTGGAACGAATTTTGGCTCCGCCGTCATGATGGTGCGCCCCGATCCGCTCTGGGGCAGCTCGTCGGTGGCTCTGTCCCGGCGGTACACGTTGTCGATATGGGGGATCACCTGCGTTTCCATAAACCGCTTGATAAAGGTAGATTTTCCGGTTCTGACCGGCCCTACAACGCCGATATAAATGCTGTTCTGGGTTCGTGCCGCCATGTCCTGATAGATGCATGTGGATTGATTCATAGTACCGCCCTCCGCTGCTGGTTTTATTTCATGTCTATGTGGCCGTGCCCTGTTCTATGCAAAAAATTTCTTACCATATTGTCGAAACCTGTTGAATACCAGCCGGGCTGTATGGTAAAATATACTATGCAAATTGTTTATAGTATAGAAGGGAGCGCTGACTATGCCGGGAGAAAACGTTGACCGCAGGGTGAAGAAAACGAAACGGCAGCTGCGTCTGGCTCTTATGGAGCTGATGTGCGAGAAGCCGCAGAAGCATATTTCTGTTCGGGAGCTGGCGGAACGTGCGGATATTAACCGCGGCACATTTTACATCCACTATAAGGACGTGTCCGATCTTTTGCAGCAGCTGGAGGACGAGATGGCGGATCGCCTGTCCGAAATGTGCTGCCTTCACGCCAGAAATACCGAGATCGACTCTTATCCTTTCCTGACGGATCTCTACGGCTTTATGCTGGATAACGCCGATATCTGCAAGGTACTGCTGGGAATAAATGGCGACATTGCCTATCGTCAGCGGATCTGCGGTATTCTGCACGACGATTTTCTCTATGACTTTCTTTCGCGGTTCTATCCCGAAAACCGGCAGAAATTGGAGTATTTCTGCGCGTTTATCGTGTCCGGCAACCTGAATCTCGCGCTGACATGGCTCAACGAGGGAGCAAAGGAATCGCCGGAGGAAATGGCGCAGCTGGCGGGTGAGATCATTATGAAAGGCGTCGGCTTTTTGCGGTAAATCGATACATATAAACCTGCCCGGCGAAAATAACCCGCTGGGCAGTTCATTCATATACCGCCGTCTGCGGGGCATACTGAAGCATATAGTTTCTATCAACAAGGGAGGGTATCGCCTATGACGAACCACATCACACTTTCCGATTTTCCGGCCAGCTGCTCCTGCATGAAGCTGACATCAAAACAGGGACGGCCCTACTGGTTCCGCACCTGCGACCTGAATACCAGCATCTGGGATGCCGGCGCCCACGCGGTGTCGTTTCCTGCCGACTATGCTATCACGACGGCCAACGGAACGCTGCGCACCCGCTATGCCCTGTTGGGCATGTCCTATTGCACGGTGGACAGCTGGCTGCTGGACGGCGTCAACAGCGAGGGCCTTGTAGGCGGCCTGCTCCTGCTGGAAGAAGGCACCAGCATTCCGGCGGCAGAAGCAGGCTCCAGCGGCGTCATGGGCATGGAGCTTGTTACCGCACTGCTGGCCACCTGCCGCGACGTAACGGAGGTCTGCCAGGCGGCGAAAGATATCCGGATCACGGACATTCCGGCAGAAACCGGCTTTCTGCCCGCCACCATGCACTATTTCTTTCTGGACGCCGCCGGGAATACCGTAGTGCTGGAGGCCACCGATCCCACACAGCCGGGGCGGCTCACCTGCTATCGGGAGGACAGCATCGGCGTGATGACGAATTCCCCTCCCTATCCCCGGCAGCTGGACAATCTGCGGTGGTTTCTCTCCCAGTCGCCGGAGCTGCACCATGGCGGCGATGATTGTCCCATCTGCCAGCCTGCTTGGGAGGGCGTTCGGTTGGCAGCCGCCCCCAGCGCGCTCCACATGACGCAGAGCGGCGTGCTGCCGGCCTCCTACGCGCCCTATGACCGCTTTGTCCGTCTGGCGGTGCTGAAGGCGCTGAATCACGACGGACAGTGGATCGACGATGCGCAGATTCTGCCGCTGGGCAGCGGCCTGCTGCACAGCGTTTTCGAGCCCCATAGCCGCGGCGTCTACCACTACCGTCGGCTGGACGAACACGGCATGCCTGCCGGACGCAGCGACGGCTATACCCAGTACTGCGTGATGTACGCGCCGGAGCAGCATGCCATGTATTTACAGCCCTTTGACTCCACCGCCTGGACAAAAATAGCGCTGCGCAGCTGCGACACCGCGCTTTTGCAGCGCCACCCCATCAACCGCAGCGCCATGGCGGGCGTTGTGGAACGGTAAGAAAAAATCCCGGATTTTCCGGGATTTTTTTCTTACCGTATTCTCGGGATCAGCAGCATATACTTTGCCGCGTCCTCGTCGTTTTCCAGCTGATTGGCGGCGCGTATGGCGTCCTCGTCCGTGTGATACCGCTTGGCAACATCCCAGAGCGTTTCCTCGCACCCCATGCGGCACAGGATCAGACTGGGGCCGGACGCGGCGGCCACATCCGTCAGCGTTACGGCGGTGATGCCGCTGATGGTTTTCTCCCCCTCGCAGCCGATGGAGAAGTCGACCGGGATACGCACCTGACACGCGCTGCCGGAGAATTGCATCGTTATCTGGCAGCAGGACGCCGTGACCGTCCCGCCGACCTCGCCGGTCTCCGCGCCCACCTCCACGGTACGCTCGGTGCTGACCGGCGCGCCGGATTCATCCAGATAGAGCAGACGCACATGCAGCGTCGCCCGCAGCGCTGTACGCGCTTCCTCAGCGGCCACCTCCACCGGGGAGCAATCCACCGCCGTTACGCTGATGAACGGCTGACTACCGTCAAACTCCAGGCGGAGCTGAGCGTCCTGTGAGACGGTACGGGCCGGTGCGGCCAGTGGGATCGTCACCTCCTGCCGCTCCACCGATGTGTCACAGCGGGTGCTGTAAATATCAGCTAGGTAATTGACTGTGCGCTGCTGATAGGCCTTGATGCAGACATCCACATGTGCCGTCAGCCCAAAGCCGTTTCCGCCTTCGGTGCGTAAAATGCGTGCGTCGCACTCGCCAATCTGCGGACACAGGATATATTCCGCGTTCTCCGGCAACTCCGCCACATCCAATATCTGTGAGAAGGGCAGCGAGCCGCAGTACTGCCGCAGCCCCTGATCCTCGCTCCGATAGATGGCATGGAACCACATATCACCCTTTATCATCAGCTTGTTACCCAGACGCTGTACCGATGATATAGACGGGCACATCCGATGCAGCAGCAGATCTTCCGGCAGACAGCCGTCATCAAGCAGCACATCATCCGTAAAGGAAAATCCCTTTTCAGATATTGCTGTCAAAAGACTTAGCTCTACATTGCGGCACTGCGTCCGGATCGTCGACTCCTCCTGCGTGCCGGTACAAAGGCGGCGCTTGACCGCACGGTAGCCTACTGCCGTGATCTCCGGCAAAACCTTGATGTACAGCTTACGTGAGGTGACGGCCCGAGCCTCCGTCAGCAGCACACGGCCTTCGGCGCAGACCGTTCCGCACCGTGTCAAGGTGCGGTCGTCCATCACGCAGGAAAACGGCACCGACATGGTGAGACTCCGCAGTCCTGTCGCCTCCTCTGAGGTATAGAGCACCGTGACCTTCACGCTGCCGGAGATGGTGCAGCGCTCCTCGTTCAGCTGCTTTTCCCGAATCGTCAGGCGGCCTGTTGCCTCGACGATCCGGGCGATATCGGGACAGTACTCCGGGATGGCCGTCTCCAATGATTCCTCGTGTGCGGAGGAGATCGCCGCCGTCGCTTCATAGCAGAGAATATCTTCAAATTGCAAGCCCAATTCCATATGTCCAGCCCTCTCAATCGGTATTGTTAGTCCACTGTATGAGGGCCACGCTCCGTTTATTCCTTCATTCCGAAAATGCCCCGCAGAATACCCCGCAGGAATTTTGGCGCTTTCCAGACAACGATCTTCATATAACTACCTCCTTTTCAAACATGCGATACCACAGCCGATTAGCAGGAAGGCCACCAGAAACATCAAACAGCCTACCGGAAACACGGCGGTAATGAAAATGCCCAGCCCCAGCGCCAGCGCACAAATGCCAAGACACCGCTCACCGTTTCCTCTCATGTGGTTCCCTCCTCCCTGCTAAGGTTCTATCTCATCTTATGAAAAGACCAGCCCTGCGGTGACGCAGGAAGAAGTGGCGGCAAAATATTGCAATCGGCTGTGGGGTGTGATACAATAAGGCCATCAATAGACAGACAGGTGTCTGCCGACAAGGACAACATTACGATCGACAGGAGGAAAAGCCCATGTGTAAGGTCGGAAAGATCATTCTCAAAGTGTTTGCCATTCTGGCGGCTATCGCCGGTGTAGTGGCCGCAGTGTATTATTGGAATCTTGACCAGAAGCTGCTGGACTGGTTCTATAAAAAGACAGAGTGGTTCAAGTCGCTGCGTGCCAGGGGCGAAGATATGGCGGATTACGCGGACGTGGACGTGGCGTCCGGAGATCTGTAAAACAATAATAAAAAAACATCCGTGAGTTTTTGCTCACGGATGTTTTTTATTGGTTGTATCGCAATTACTTGCCCATGTTCATCTGAGCAGCGACCTCAGCAGCGAAGTCCTCCTGCTTCTTCTCGATGCCTTCGCCAGTCTGATAGCGAACGGCGTCCACAAACTTGACGCTGCCGCCCAGCTTCTTGGCGGCGTCGGCCACGTACTTCTCCACAGTGCCCTGGAAGATATCGCCGCGGACGAACTCCATCTGCATCAGGCAGTTCTCCTCATAGAACTTGTTCATCTTGCCCATGACGATCTTTTCCTTCACCTGAGCAGGCTTGTTGGCCATCTTGGGATCGGTGTCCATCAGAGCCAGAGCGATCTTCTTCTCCTCGGCCAGCACATCCTCGGTGACCTGGGACTTATCCCAGAAACGGGGATTCAGCGCAGCGATCTGCATGGCAATGTTCTTGCCGATCTCGATAGCGTCGATGCCGCCCTCGACAGCCAGATTCACCAGCACGCCGATCTTGCCGCCGGCATGGACATAACCCACGCTGGTGTTCTCGGCGAAGCGGACAAAACGGCGCACCTGCAGGTTCTCGCCGATGGACATGACCTTCTCAGGCATGGTCTCGGAAACGGTCAGCTCGGAGCCGGGATACTTGCTGTTCATCAGGGCGTCCACGTCAGCGGGATCGTTCTCGGCAACAGCCTTGGCGATATCCTTGACGAAAGCCACGAACAGGTCGGACTTGGCGCAGAAGTCGGTCTCACAGTTCACTTCCACCAGAGCGCCCACGCCGTTCTCGGTCAGCGCATAGGACATACCCTCGGCAGCAATGCGGCCAGCCTTCTTGGCAGCCTTGGCCAGGCCCTTCTCGCGCAGCCACTCAACAGCCTTGTCCATATCGCCGTCGCACTCGACCAGCGCCTTTTTGCAGTCCATCATACCCACGCTGGTCATCTCGCGCAGGGTCTTTACATCAGCAGCAGTAAAAGCCATGATTATATCCTCCGTTATATTATAGTGTAATGAAAACGGGGCAGGGACACTTCCCTGCCCCGTCAGTTTACGCGGTGTTTATCGAAATTGATTTACTCGGCCTTGGCTTCCTCGGTGGCAGCTTCTTCCATCTGCTCGCCCTGACGGCCCTCGATCATGGCGTTGGCCATGATGGAAGCGATCAGGCGGATGGCGCGGATAGCGTCATCGTTGCCGGGGATGGGATAATCGATCTCGTCGGGGTCGCAGTTGGTATCGGCGATAGCCACAACGGGAATGCCCAGACGATGTGCCTCGGCGATGGCGTTGCGCTCCTTGCGGGTGTCAACGATGAACAGGGCGCCGGGTAGCTTCTTCATTTCCTTCACGCCGCCCAGATACTTCTCCAGCTTCTCGATCTCGCCCAGATGCTTGATAACTTCCTTCTTGGGCAGCATGTCGAAGGTGCCGTCGGTCTGCATGGTCTTCAGCTGGTTCAGACGGTCGATACGGGTGCGCATGGTCTTGAAGTTGGTCATCATGCCGCCCAGCCAACGGGCGTTGACGTAGTACTGACCGCAGCGGGCAGCCTCGTCCTTGATGGCTTCCTGAGCCTGCTTCTTGGTGCCCACGAACAGCAGGGACTGGCCGTTCTCGCTGAGCTGACGGACGAAGTTATAAGCCTCCTCCAGCTTTTTCACGGTCTTCTGCAGGTCGATGATATAGATGCCGTTGCGCTCCGTGTAGATATAGGGAGCCATCTTGGGGTTCCAGCGACGGGTCTGATGACCGAAGTGGACGCCTGCTTCCAGCAGGGACTTCATGGATACGACGTTTGCCATTTTTTGTTTCTCCTTTAATGTTTAGTTTTGTACCTCCAGCTCCGTCATCTCACCGGCTAACCCTCCGTAAAGAGCACCGGCCGGCGATCAAAAGCTGTGCGGATTCCGACCGATATATGATACCACACTCGTATCACGATTGCAAGGTATTTTTCCTCATTTTTTCTACTATTTTTCCCTGCGGCGGGGCATATTTCAGAATTTTCGCCGCTTTTTCTGGTTGGGCGGGCCGTCCCGCCGCTGGAAGGGCTTGTCGATCAGCACGATATCGTCCCCGAACTTCTGCACACAGTCCCACGGGATGTAGTAATCCTCTCCCCTGCCGAACAATCCGAAAAACCGGCAGGGACCAAATACGATGATGGCCTTCACCGTTCCCTCCGGAAGGCATATCTCCAGATCCCCCACGTAGCCAAGGCGACAGCCGTCGCAAAGATTGATGACCTCCTTACGCCGCAGCTGGCAAAATCTCACAAGCATATTTCCCACCTCAAGGGCACTATATGCACTGGCCGGGCTGTCCTATTCCGTCGATTCCACACTCTTTTCGCGTCGGAGAATAACAGCCATCTCCCCCGGAAATACTGGAAGCAAACGAACAGACGGAGGCGCGCTCATGCGGGGAAAGGTGGAGATCTGCGGCATCAACACGGCAGATCTGAAGGTGCTGAAAAATGACGAAATGATGGCGCTGCTACGGCGCTGCCGCGAGGGAGACAAAAGTGCACGTGAGCAGTTGATCTGCGGAAATCTGCGGCTGGTGCTGTCGGTGATCCAGCGATTTCTGGGGCGGGGAGAAAATGTGGACGATCTGTTTCAGGTGGGCTGCATCGGACTTATCAAGGCAATCGATAACTTCGATATCCGCCAGCCAGTGCGTTTTTCCACCTACGGCGTCCCGATGATCGTAGGGGAAATACGCCGGTATCTGCGGGACAACAGCGCCATTCGCGTCAGCCGCAGCATGCGTGATACTGCCTACCGGGTGCTGCAGGCCCGCGAGCAGCTGATGTCGCAAAACCAGCGGGAGCCGACCGTGGAGCAGATCGCCGCCCAGCTGGGAATCCCCCGCGAGGAAGTGGTGATGGCGATGGACGCCATCGTTGATCCCGTAAGCCTGTACGAACCGGTATATTCCGACGCTGGGGACAACGTATGCGTGATGGATCAGGTGCGGGACAGCAATAACAGCGACGAGCACTGGCTGGAGCAGATCAGCCTCAAGGACGCCATCGCACGGCTGGACAAGCGGCAGCGGAATATTCTGGCACTGCGGTTTTGTCAGGGAAAAACGCAAATGGAGGTCTCCTCGGAGATTGGTATTTCACAGGCGCAGGTAAGCCGCTTGGAAAAGAGCGCTATCGCCTGTATCAAGCGGGAAATGTAACGATGAAAACCGTAAGCAGCGCAAAACTGCTTACGGTTTTTATGATTCTTTTTTAACCCACAGCATCGCAGCGGACGGTGACGCGGGATTTACCGCCGTAGGTGCAGGTAAACAAGGTCAACGGATAGTCACCGGAGGTCATATCCTCCACCTGATCCGGGCCAAGCACCTGAATCTCAGCCACCGCATAGCGGGTCACAGTACCGTCCAGATCGGTGAACAGGACGTTGTCTCCGGACTTTAGCTCCGTCAGACGACCGAAGTGCCGTGCGTAGTTGTGAGCACAGATCACCAAGTCATTACCGTTCACCGAGCCGTAGTACCGGCATGGCGAGAGCTTCAGCTTTGCCTCGCTCCAATCCGCCATGACGGGCAGCTCAAGCTCCAGCGTGGGCAGACTGAGAAAGCCCACGTACTTATAGCCATCAATCAGAACGGCGGTCATCTGCGGGGAGAAGGGATCGGCGGGAACATCCTTTCGTTCCCGGATTTCATCCACCAGCAACGGCAGTACCTCGTCGGACAGCTCACCGGCCGTGTTGCTCTCCCGCCAGTTCCAAGAGAATAGCGCAGCAGCAGCCAGCACCATGGCAGCGCCCACGCAGATCAGAAGCGTCCCCAGCTTACCGCGCATGCTTCGACTTCCTCTTCAGCGCCGTGCCAGTCACAATCAGTACCAGTCCCAGTATCAGCAGCACCGGCATAGGCCAATTTACCTGCCCAGTTTGGGGCAGCTTATCACCGGGCTGATCCGGCGTTTCCGGCGTTCCGGGGGTAGGCGGTTCCTTCTTGATCTCGAATTTCTCCGAAACGTTGATCTCGTACAGATAATGATCCTTGTCCCACAGAGGGACGGACACCAGGAACGGTGCGACCTTCTCGTAGCCGGAAATGCTCTTCGTCTGAACGATCAGGTAGAGTCCCAGCTCCAGATTATCAAAGGTCACAACGCCGCTTTTGAACGACGCGGGCTTAATGGCACTGGAAGCCTTGACCATTCCGGCCAGTTCTTTCGCCAGCTCCGGCGTCAGGTTCTTTTCGGACAAGTCCTTGCCCTGATAGGCGGGCAGCGGCGCAAAGCTGAAGTTGCCGTCGGTATCCTTTAGCGTGCCAACACGATAGGCGCGCAGCGCGCCGTCCGGCAGCGCATCGCCCTGAAATTTCCATTGGATAGTGATTGTTCCCTTTTTCGTGAGATCCGGCGCTTCATGGCCAAGAGCCGTCACGCACAGGCTCAGCAGCAACAGAATGCTCAGAAAAAGGGCTGTGATGCGTTTCATCCTACATCACCCTTTCTTTTTTGTTCGATGGGGTATCAGTACCATGACCAGCAGAACCAGCAGCATGGGCACCGCTACCAACGGCGCGATCAGCAGCGGTTCGATCTGCATGGCGTCCGCCGTCACACGGATGGTGGACGCGCTGGCCTGATTCTCTACCCGATGTCCCCGCACCAGCAGGCGATGGCTGTTGATGCCATAGGGCGTGCAGGTGACAAGTGTGCAGTACTCCTTGCCCTCCTCAATGGCAAGGTCGTCCAGTTCGTCGGGCAGCACAGTGCGGATCTGATCCACCTCGTAGGTCAGTGTCTCGTCCAGCACCCGCAGCAGGAATACGTCGCCCTCGGTCAGCTGATCCAGATCGGAGAACAGCTTGGCGCTGGGCAAACCGCGGTGGCCGGACAGGACACAGTGAGTGCTCTCGCCGTCGGCAGGAAGCGAGGAGCCCTGCACATGGCCGATAGCAATCTGTAAAACCGCCTCGTCCGTGCCATGATAGATGGGAAGGTTACACTTTATTTTGGGAATCTCGATGTAGCCCATGACGCCGTTGTCCGCAATATTCAGCAAGGCTTCATAGATCTTCTTCTGCTCCTCGGTCATGACAAAGCGGCTTGTGCTGTTGTCCAGTGTTTCATTGTAAGCGCGTGCATCCGCCCAAATCTGGTCATATGTGTTATCGTCCAGATCGGCCACCTGCTCGGCATAGCTGGCGATGGCGCGGGACTGGTGGAACGAGTTCCAGTAATCGCTGACGGTAGGATACAACAGCAGCAGCGCTCCGGCAAGAAGCGCGGCGATCAGGATGGCAGTCACAAAGCTGCTTTTCTTTTTCATTCAGGAGCCTCCTTGCCGCGGCGGGGAGACGGCGTACCGTCTCCCCCACTGCAGCATACGGGTAGGGTAATTGAGAGAATCGGGATAGTGTTACTTGGTGTTGTTCATGCGCTTGCGGGTAACCAGCAGCACAGCCGCGCCCACCATCAGCACGCCGCCGATGATGTAGAACAGGGTGGTGCCCACACCGCCGGTCTCAGGCAGCGTCGCACCGGAGTTATTGGTGACAGTGGTGGAAACTGTACCCTTAGTCACATCGCCCTTTTCCGCTGCACTGTCATCAACCTTGATGGTCAAAGCGGTCAGGGCAGGATTATCTTCGGTCTTATCCAGTGTAGCAGTAATGACGATCTTAATAGGATCCTTCAACTTGTTATAACCACCGGGAGCCTTGGTTTCATACAGCGCATATGTACCGGCATCCAAACCGATAACCTGGGCAAGACCGTTGGCGTTAGTGATCAGAGTAGAACCCTTACCCTGCGTATCTGCCCAACCGGTGACTTTGTTGTTGGCGTCAACAGTGACCCACTTGCCGTTCCAGGTGGCCTCGTTTTCAGCAGCAATGCACTTCAGCTTGAATTCGGCATTCTGCAGCTTCTTGGTGGGAGTTGTGCCATCTACCTTGTTGATGTCCAACTGATAGGTAAACACCAGAACTGTATCTTTGGGAGTCTCACTGGTGGGAGGCGTACCAGTGCCGGAGAAGTTGGGATTGCTGGAATATTCCAGATAGACCTCGTTGGGGTTGCCGGGCTGGCCGATCACAGCGGTATTGAGCAGCTTGGCCGTGTACTTCACCACGATCGAGCTGCTAGAGGTAATACTCGTAATGGTTTTCAGGTTATCAAAGGTAATCGTCAGAGAACCTCCGCCGGCAGTAGCCGCCTTATCGGGCGACACAGTGAAACCGGAGGTTAATTCCGTATCTTTTTCTCCATTGCGTACATAAACTTTCACATCGCCGTTGTACTGCAGACCGGCGCCGAGCGTATCGTGGAACACATATTTATAGGTTTCGTAATCCGCGTAGTTGCTGGGCAGCTTACCAATCAGCTGGAAAGGCACATTGGAGCCGATACACCAGTCGGCAGCCTCACCCCATGCGCCGTCGGTGTCTTTTACGCTTTTACCAACGCTAGGTGCATCGTATTTCTTTTCAATGATGATGTTACCTTTTCCCGTCACCTGCAGCAGTGCGGAGTTCATGGCATCACCCTTGCCAGGGGTGGTAACGTCAACCAACAGGTAATAACCGGGATTCAGCACCACGTCGGAGGTGGTTTTCTTTGCGGCGATATCAACAGCAGTATTCGTCAGGTATTGGGCGGCAACATTGGCAAACGCCTTGGCGACAGCACTCTTATCCTGTTCCTTTGCCATAATAGCAGCCACATCTGCGGCAGTGGTGCAAGCGGCAAAAATGTTCTTGTCGCCAGTTACGAAACGCGTGTCCGCTTTCAGCGCTGTCAGAAATTTAGCACTCTCGATGCCGTTACCCCACTTGACATCCCCCAGAGCTGGTTTACTTTCGGTACTCTGTGTACCGCTAAAGATCTGGTAGGCCTTGTAGGCGTGGTCTGTTTTATTATCCACAGTGTACGCCGAAGCGGGAACCACCAGTGCCAGCGCCATGATGAGCGCCAGCAGTAATGTGACGAGCTTTTTCATGTGTTTCATTTCTTCTCCTTTTAATTTCCTTGTGGTTTTGGTATGTGCCGATTTTTGCGCGGATAGTTGTCAGGAAGTACGACCACCCGCCTTTCTGCGCTTGTCACGACAAGCCGTCAGGCATGCCGCGCCTACCAACAGTGCCGCGCCGGTGATGATATAGGGTTTCGCACCGCCGCCGCCCGTTTCGGGAAGCTCATATACAACAGGCTCCTCCTGTGTGTAGGTAAACACTTGATCGGTTGTTTCTTCAAGTGAAAGCTCGAAGGAATAATCGTCCGCAAGGCCAAATCCGGCAGGCGCTTCGATCTCGCGCAGCGTGTAGCTGCCGCGCGTCAGGCCTGTCAGCTGGAATCTGCCGTCCTTGTCCGTGATAAGCTCGGTAACTGTGCCGCTAGTGCTGTACTGATACTCCGTACCGGCTTTGGTAAACTTGACCTCCCGACCCTCGCTGTCCAGCAGTTGGTACTTCGCGTTGGGAACGGGCTTGGTCTTGTCGGCTTCGCTGACCTTCAGGAACTGGAACGTGTAGGTGGCGGGCGGGTCGGCGACTGTGACGGTGTAGGCGCCGGTGGCGGCGTCTGTTTTGTTGAGCTTGAACTCCTTGCCCGCCTGCCATTCATCGGCGATCAGGAAGCCGTCCGGGGCTTTCGTCTCCGTCAGCTTGTACTCACCGGCGGGCAGGCCGACGATCTGCAAACTACCATTTTCAGCCGTGACAAAGGTCGTCACCGCGTCGGACGTACCGGAAGCCGCATAGGTGTACACGCCTGACGTACCGCTGGATGTGCCGCTGACGGCAGTGTAAGCCGTTCCGTTTTTGACCTCCAGCTTGAATTCCGCACCAGACAGAGTAGTGGTTTCCTCTTTGCTGTCCACCTTGGTGACGTTCACCGAGTATTCCTCTTTCTTCAGCCGATTGGTAAAGGCCGCGCCGCCGGAAGCAGATTTTTGCAGTATAATGGTCGGTTCATCATGTACTTTTTCTGAACGGAATACCTGCTCGCCGGTTAAATCATTTATGATTGTAACTGTCGTAGGATAGTAATGGACACCCGTTTTCGCGCCAAGGGTATTGATGATTTCCTTTGCTGCATCTAATTTGACGGTCATTGTATAACTGGTAGTATCGTATTGCACAGCAGTTGATGGGGTAACTATTTCCTTGATTTGGTAGGTGTGCGTTCCAACTTCTGAGAACGACAGCCAATCAAATGCAATCGAACCAGTACTGTCAGTCGCAGCAGTAGAGACAACTTTTCCATTGCTGGCATCGACTATCGAAAACTGGAACATATCAGCAGAAACAGGGGTTTCCGTTTGTCCATCCTCCTGAAGAAGGACTTTTGTTGCTGTAATTGCTACTCGCGTTGGCAGATACTTGTCACTCCAAGTATCGGTACCGAAATAAACAATACCGTTACTCATAATACCTGCACCGTGCATGGAAGATGTGTTACCTGTAATATAAACACCGGCTGCATTGCGAGCAGCCGTTTTGGCATTATTACTCGGGTTGGATTTCAATCCCATGACCTTATTTGATGTACACAGGATATCCGCCTGATTCAAGGTTAGCCTATTACCATCGCGACTGCCACGCCAGCGGGGATCTCCACCACCGAGCATAGTGGCATATAATCTTGTCTTACCGCCCGCAAAAACATCCGGAGGATCTCCAACACCTTTAATTGAAGTCTTACTGGCCGAACTAGGATAAACATGAAGTTTGTAGTCAGCACTGTCACCACCACGATCCTTTCCACCTGCAGTATTGTCAAAAATTGCCGTACCGTCACTAAGATAGAAGAAGCTATCGGCCGTTGTACAACTGCCATAGCCACCGCCCAATCCGTCAGCAGAATTTTGTGTCAACAAACTATTCTTAATATACAGTGTGGCGGTATGACCAATATAAATTCCGCCGCCTCCCCATACTCTAGTAGTCTGCATTTTATTGTTAGAAATATATATGGGGGCATTCTTTTTCTCAATCGTACACTTACTACCGGAATCACAATTAATCCCGCCTCCCTCATGACCTGTAGCATAATTTGATGAGATAAAGCCGCCATTTATTGTGATTTCTGCATAGGAGGTAGTTGGAAGGTCTGTATTTGCCAAATAGTATGTACAAATACCGCCACCACGCATTGTAGACAAATTGCTGGTAATGTAACCTCCATACATATTGAATTTGGAACCCTGCTCCAAAAAGATGCCGCCGCCACCACACTGAAATTTCACGAATATATAGCCTGCTTCGACAGTAATTTTGTTGTTGGTAATGTAGCCACCACGCATATTAAATGTTGTTTTACAATATACAGCGCCGCCCTGTCTCGCAGCCTGATTACCGCTGATAACACCGCCTGTCAAATTAAAAGTTCCTCCGGCCATTGCGATTGCTCCACCAACATCAAGACTTTTGTTCGCAGCAATTACACCGCCGCTTATATTGAGTTGTGCACTACCTCCTAAAACGTAAATTGCACCGCCGTAAGTTCCTGCGGTATTTCCGGCAATATAGCCGTTGCTCATGTTCATCGTGGCGCTGCCGGTTAATTTAATTGCTCCGCCAGTTCTGTTTGCATTTCCAGCCACTACGCCGCCTGACATTGTAAAAGTACCACCGGCAACAGTAATGGCGCTGACAGGAAGGGGTTCTTGCATTTTTGTTGCATTACTTGCGCCAAAATTACGAATATAGCCGCGTTGCATTTTCAAGGTTCCCTGTACGTAGAATGCACCCTTTCCTGCCCGCTGGTCGCCAATAATCGCACCTCCGCCCAATGTTACCCTATAATCTTTACGTACTTCTTTTGTCGTGTGGTTTGTTTGATTATTTTCAGAGCTTTCTGTACGGCTGTAGGTCAGAGTAGATGCAGAATATGACGCAGGTTTTAACGTACCCGTTACTGTGGTAGCTGTAAGTGTTTCTGATGTCCCTACCGTACTGTCTGTAACTGTTAGTGTCGCACCAGGCTGTACTAGGAAAATCGCCTTCATATTTGCCTTGTTGCTATTTTTAAGAGTAATCGAATAGCCATTCAGGTTTAATGTGGGACTCCCCTTCACTTTGACTAAATAGGTCATATTTATCCAAGTTGTAGAAAATTTGCTGCAATCAATCAGTATATTTTTTGAAAGCGTTGCATTTTTTCCGTTGCTTAATTGCTTATTTAACGACGAAAGATCACTCACATTTCCCGTCGCCCGCGACGTGGCCGCCAGCAAGGATACACTATATAAATTGGTAAGCTGGTCGGTTTCCAGCACTACATTATTTTCGTCGTTCACCGCCACGTCGACTTCCGTGGCCTGCTGGGTGTCCTCGTCGATTTGGTAAACCTTGGGGCCGGTCACAGAACTCTCGCCTGCGTCATTTACTGTGTCGTCCGTTGTTTCCTCCGACATATCCATATCATCCGCCGCGTTGGCCGCTACGGCTTGCGCGGCCATTTCTTTTGCCTGATACGTTACAGGCTCCGCGTCGGTGTCAGCGTTGTCCTCAACATCGTCGACCAGCGCCACATCCGCGCCGCCATCCAGCGGCAGACCCGCGAACGTCACCGTGACGGGGCCGGTGGGCTGCACTTCCTCTTCGCCGTGCATCAGGCGGATGTCCAGCATGTAGTTCTCCGCCGCCGTCAGTTCCTCGCTTTCCAGCGCTTCATCCCGCAGTGCGTTGGCGTTCTCGTCCTCCACCTCGACGGCAGTCAGGGTCAACTCCTCCACTGGGAAGGGCAGCGACGCCGTCTCGCCAGAAATGGTCACAACAATGCCGCTTTCGGTAGCGGGCGCAGTCAGTGTAAAGGTTCCTTCCTTTGCAGGGAGATAGACAAACAGCGCCGTCAGCTTGTCGATATTCAGCTGGGCCTTCTGTTCGTCGGTCAGGGCTTCGTAGGCCGTGTTGGCCTGCTCCACCTGACGGGCCAACTCCGCGCAGTAGGCATCGTAAGCCTCGGCGTCCTCCGCTGCCAGCAACTCCTCCAGTCTGGCTTCCACTTTCTCCGCACTGGGCAGTGCATCGATCAGCGCCGCCACTTCCTCCACCTGAGCATGCTGAGCCGCGTCGTCGGCATAGCAATCCTCGGTGTGGGTATGCTCCGGCAGCTCGCAGACCAGTTCAAGCTCCGGAGTAGCTTCCGCGTCCCCGGCGGGGTAGCACTCAGCCGTGTGGGTGTGACCCTCGGCCTCCGGCAACTCACAAATCAAAGTGGTTTCCATGGTATAACAACTCTCGTCGTGCTGGTGCCCGTCGCCCTCCGGCTCCGTGCAGGTCAGCACGCTCTCCTCGCTGTAGCATTCCTCACTGTGCGCATGGCCTGCTTCCTTCATGCCGCAGATGGGCTGGGAAGGCTCCGCCGCTATCTCCTGGTAGCAGCCCTGCTCCACGGAGTGCTGGTGCTCCTCCATGCCGCAGATTAACTCACGCTCCAGCGTCTCGGCGGGCCGCATCAGCACGTAGGCGGTGACGATCACCACCAGGCAGCCCAATACGCCCGCCAGTCGCTTCCACTTCTGACTGCGGCGCTTCTTCTCCAGAACGCCGTCTGCGTTGGAACGCATTCCTTTCTTCATATCATTTCCTCCTCTGTCCTGTTAACTGACGCGCCCCAGCCGTTCCATCGGCCAGACGCAAAACACGATTTTTCCTACGATCTGTTCCTCCGCCACGCAGCCCACCACCGTGTTACGGGAGTCCACGGAGGTGGCCCGATGGTCGCCCATGACGAACAACCGGCCGTCCGGCACCTGATAGGGCAGCTTCAGGTCACAGTCGCCAAAGGCTTTTTCCGTCAGATACGGCTCGTCGATCTTAACGTTGTCTACGTAGACCGTGCCGTCCTCGTCAATATTCACCCACTGTCCGGCAGAAGCGATCACGCGCTTCACCAGCATCTTGTTGTTGTAGTAGAAGGCGATCACATCGCCGGTGCGAAAGCGGGAGCCTTTCACCGCTACCACGATCTCGCCCTCTTCCAGCGTGGGGGTCATGGAGCTTCCGTAAATTTGCAGGATGGGCAGCCACAGTGTGGCGATCAGCACCGCCACCGCCGCCACGATGACCAGCGCGTAAATGGTGCTGCGCAGCACCCTGCCGAAACGGGAACGGTAACTGACGCGGGAAACCTCCGCTTCCAACTGCGCCGTAGTCGGCTGTGTCAAATTTTCTTTCATGCTTCCGTTGCCTCTTTGCTGATGATGTTCAGCAGATCCTTCAGGGCGCTGTGTTGGTCGATGACCTGCTGTATCTTCTCCTGCGCCTGCTGCCATGCCTGATTGGCCTGTTCCTCCGCCTTCCGGGTCATGGTCTCGCATTTTTCACGGGTCTCAGTCTCCAGAATCCGGCATTTCTCCTGCGTTTCCGCTTCCATCGCCTGACATCTGGCCTGCGTCTCGGCTTCCATGATCTGGCAGCGGGTCTGCGTCTCGTTCAGCAGCGTATCGGCCTTTTGCTGGCTCTCATCTGCCAGCTGCTGGCAGACCTCCGTCTGTCGGCCGCTGAGAGTCTGCACGTTTTCCAGATACTGCTCCGCTGCCGCCTGCGCCGCCTCAAATACCCGGTTCAGCTGCAAGGACGCCTCTGCGATAGACCCGGCCTTGTTCAGCAGCAGCTGTCGACTTGTCAACTGTTCCTGTGCCTGCCGCAGCTGCTCCCGCAGGTCGTCCAACTGGCGGCTCTGATCCAGCATCAGCTCCAACAACTCTTTTCGATTCAGCTTATGTAACTCTTTATCTGTCAACTGGTTCTTCCTCCTATCGCGCCCGAAAATGCGCAAAAAAAATTTGCAAAAACCACATAATCTGCATTATGTTGTTTTCACTCAACCACATAATCTGCATTAGTGGCCTTTGTAAATATTTATACTATGAATATACATGTGTCAAGACATTGAAATACCCGTATTTTCATTAAGATTACAGGAAGATTCTCCGTTTGTCAACCCCCTCTGCTTATAATTTTGGTTGTTTCAGTTGGAATTTTCATAAGAATATAATCTAAGTAGAAATTTTAGCTAAAATAAGCTATGTTAATTAACACGGTGTTGAGCAATTTTTACGGTAATGATATCGGGCATGCAGGCCAAAGCAAGCCTTTCATTCATTTAACGCCGCATATAATATATGTTTCTATCCGTTTTGCAAGAAGCAAAGACCACATAATGCAGATTATGTGGTCTTTGCAAATTTTTTTCGCATTTTCGGGCGCGATAGCTGGTGGAGGAGATTGGCGGAAACGAAAGGACGTTTCCGCCAATCTCCTCTCCCCACAGATGACCGCCGTTCTGGTCGATGGCCTACGGCGGCAAATCCCGCATTACCGTCCGCTGCGACGCTGTCGGTTAAAGGCCCAATTCGTCGATCTGCCGCATGCACTCGGCGCCGCTGGCGGCTGTATAGATACGGGTAGTATCAATACTGCTGTGTCCCAAAATATCCGCCAGACGGACGATATCTTTTTCTGTATCGTAGAAGGTTCTGGCAAACAGATGGCGCAGGTTATGCGGAAATATCTTGTCTTCCGGAACACCCGCTTCCCTTCCCAGCCGCTTCATTGCGTGCCAAGCATTGGATCGATCCACAGGCCGTCCCGATTTCGTCCGAAAAATATATCCTGCAGTAATGTCGTGAGCTTTGGCATAGTCCGTAAGCTCACGACAAATTTTTTGCGGCAGCAGGATACAGCGCTGTTTATTCTTGCAATAGATCATCGCATGTCCCTGTACGGCGGACTCCACCGTAATATAAGGTAGCTCTGATATTCTTATTCCTGTTGCGCAGATGGTCTTTATCAGCAGGTACAAACGTTCATCATGATTTTTCTGTGCGGTGCTCAGCAGGCGCATGTATTCCTCTTTTGTCAATTCGCGGTTGGCTTCTTTGAATATCTGACGCTGACATTTCACCAGCCTGACACGGCACTGTTCCTGCCCCAGGAATCGAAGGAAATCATTGACAGGCGTCAGCATGGAATTGACGCTGCTGGTAGCATAGCGCGCCTTCAACGCTTCCTTATAGGCGATCACCTGCATTTTTGAAAGCGGCGGTTCCACGTCAGCCAGAAAAGCGATGAAGGACTGGATATCGCGCATATATTTTTTGATCGTATGGGTACTCTTCTCCTGCTCTATCAACCGAATTCTATACTTTCGCAGAGTCTCTTCTGCTATATTCATTTATGTGACCCTCCCTTTACAATATTTCAAGAAAAAGAAAAGGACGCGCATGGCGCGTCCTTCAGTATATATCACCCATGGGGATCATCCCCCCTTTACGTATCCTCCACCGCCTGTATATGCCGTGCTTTCAGCGCAGCGTAAAGGTCATTATGACCGGATTATGATCCGACCACTGGAAGCCGGTGTCCACCACGGCGGCGTTTTCTACCGTCACATTCTTCGATACCAGAAAGCCATCCACCGTCAGGACGTATTGTCCCTCGTGATAGGCACTGTCCGCGTTGCGGCAGCTGGGGACGGGAGCGGATTCATCCAGCGGAGCCACCAGCGAGATATCATAGTTATCAAATGTGCCCTCCGGGATGGGCTGTGCCCAGGAATACGCCTGATCCGCCTCGCCAAAATAGTAGGCGGAGTCACCCAGAAGATCCTTGTTGAAGTCTCCGCCAGCCACGCACCAGTTGCCCGCCTCGTATTCCGCCTGCATGTCCGCCAGCAGCAGCTTCAGCTGCTGTGTCGCGATCGTGCCATCGGAGGTATAGGCGGAAAGATGCAGGTTGTAAAGGATAAGCTCTTTACTGCCATTTGTAGGGATCCGGCTGACGGAATAGCACCGATCCAGATCCAATAGTTTCATCACACCGGTCTCCACCGGCAGCTCTACACGATTTGCAGAGGTGATCGTCACCGGAGAGAACGTCAGCAGGCCGGAACGGGACGCACCGTGGGGCTGCGTCAGCGGATACATCAAAAAAGGCGAATCATAATTCTGTGCAAAAACGTAGCTGTCCCCTTCCCGTGCGTCACAGAGCGGTTCCCGCTCATCCACGTGATAGCTGCGGGTAGAGTCAATGTCCACCTCCTGTACGAGACAGAAGTCCGCCTGTCCTTTCAGAAAATCGGCAATGTGATTCAGATTTTCCGTCAGACGTTCCTCGCTCCACGCCCAGGACTCCGTGCCGCCATCCATAAAAAAGCCGTAGTCGTCCTCGTACGCGCCGAAGCCGATATTGTAAGACAGGATGGAATAGGACGCGGCGGTATCAAGCGCGGTCGCTCCGCCCTCCCCCTGTGCCTCAAGCTCCTGATTGCCGATGCGGTGATAGTCAAGGAACACATAGGCCACGTATGCGCCGACCAGCAACACCACTGCCAACAGGATACCTACCAGTACTTTTACCCAACGCTTCGCTTTTCTCATCGGGCAAACCTCCCGTTTACAAATTTCGATAAATCTATTATAATAGCTTTACCATCGAATGACAAGAGCCCTTGTTATTCGATGGTACCACGATTTGAAAAGAGGAATTTCCATTGAAACGACGCATTGTGATCCGGCTCAACGCGCCGGTGATCCTGAGCTTTGCGCTGCTGTCGCTGGCGGCGCTGCTGCTGGGCGGCTGGACGGACGGCGCCACGACCTATCGGTATTTCAGCGTATACCGCTCCTCCCTGTCCGATCCACTGACCTATGTACGCTTTTTCGGCCATGTGCTGGGTCATGCGAACTACGAGCATTACATGGGCAATATGCTGCTTCTGCTGCTGGTGGGACCCGGTATTGAAGAAAAGTATGGTCACAGAACGACGGCGCTATGCATCGCAGCCACGGCGCTGGTAACAGGTCTGGTACAGTTTATCTTTTTCCCCAACACGGTGCTGCTGGGCGCCAGCGGCGTGGTATTTATGATGATCGTCCTGTCCTCCTTCACCGAAATGGGCAAAGAGGGCATCCCCATTACATTGATCCTTGTGGTCATCTTCTATCTGGGCGGAGAGCTGCTGGACGGTCTGACCACTTCAGATAATGTATCCCAGCTGACACATATTGTGGGCGGACTGTGCGGTCTGGTATTCGGCTTCACGATAAAAAGACATCGACGCCGGTAACAATACCGGTAACGGTACCATTTCCAATAACTGAGAGGCATGGCAAAGGCCATGCCTCCTGTTTCTTTTGAGTTAACTTCTGCTAATGTTTAACTTTTCACAAACAAATGGCATAGTTTCCTGCTGTGACTACTTTTGCAAGATCCTGTTTTTTATTGTCAGATGTTGTCGATTTATTTATGAATAATTTATGCACAACAGTCTTTTCTTAACGTGCATAATATGAATTTTCTGCTATACTAGTGCAATCAAATCCAGAGTTGTCCGGGAATTCTGGATAAATAACCGGTAAAAGGAGTATGAGATTATGACAACATTCATTATTGGTCTCGTGATCCTCATCGGCGGTGCCGCCCTGTACGGACGGTTCTGCGAAAAGGTCTTTGGCCCTGACGACCGGAAGACCCCCGCCTATACAAAAGAGGACGGCGTGGACTTTGTTCCCATGCGCGGCTGGAAAAACAGCCTGATTAACCTGCTGAATATCGCTGGTACCGGCCCCATCATCGGGCCGATCCAAGGCATCCTGTTCGGGCCTATCGCGTTTATCACCATTCCTATCGGCAACATCATCGGCGGCGCCATGCATGACTATTTCTCCGGCATGATCTGCCTGCGTGACGGCGGCACCCAGATGCCCGAAATGATCCGCAAGTATTCCACCAAGGGCATCTATAAGTTCTATAACGTATTTGTCTGCGTGATGCTGCTGCTGGTGGGCGCTGTGTTCATCTACACCCCCGGCGATATCGCCGCCACCCAGGTGTTCAACCTGAGCGGTAAGGCGACCGATCCCACCACGTGGATCATCTACGGCGCTATTTTCCTGTACTATCTGATTGCTACCGTGTTCCCCATCGATGCCATCATCGGTAAGATTTACCCCATCTTCGGCGCCATCCTGCTGTTCTCCGCTGTCGGCGTGTTCATCGGTATCTTTGCTACCGGTATGCCCCTGATCAACGTTTGGGAATCCTGGTCCGCTCCCGTGCTGAACCTGACCGGCGCTGACGGCACCGTGGGCACCTTCACCTATGCTGACTACTTCTCCAACGGTCACTTCCTGCCCATCTTCTTCGTGACGGTGGCCTGCGGCATTCTGTCCGGCTTCCACTCCACCCAGACCGCTATCATCTCCCGTACCATGAAGAGCGAGCGTCAGGGCCGCAACACCTTCTACAACATGATGGTGCTGGAAGGCTTCATCGCCATGGTCTGGGCTGCCGGTGCTATGGGCGTGTACAACCTGGCTCTGCAGGAGCCCAATGCATCTCTGGCCACCGGTACTGTGGGCGTCGTCTGCAAGTACCTGCTGGGTCATGTGGGCGGCATCATCGCCCTGATCGGTGTTATCGTTCTGCCCATCACCTCCGGTGATACGGCACTGCGCGCCCTGCGTCTGAGCCTGTCTGAGACACTGCACATTGATCAGTCCACCAACGGTAAGCGTATCAAGCTGGCTTTGCCCATCTTCGCACTGGTCATCGCTATCTTGGTGTTCGCCAAGACCAACAGCAACGGCTTCATGATCCTGTGGCGTTACTTCGCATGGGCGAACCAGACGCTGTCCCTGTTTGCCTTCCTGAGCATCACCGCGTGGATGTTCGAGAACGGCAAGGGCAAGTGGGCTTGGATGCCTATGATCCCCGGCGGCTTCTATACCTTCATCTGCATTACCTACATTGCCAATGCTCACATCGGCTTCAACATCCCCTGGACGCCCGCCTACATCATCGGTGTGGTTTGCGCCATCGCTTATGTAGTCGCCTGCTGCATGTACGGCAAGAAGCGCGCTGCCAAGCTGCATGCCTCCCTGTAACACAGCACTTGTGTGTTTGAACTGAATTCCCGGTAAAAAATACACCGCCTGCGTCAAGCAGGCGGTGTATTTTTATGCATTTCACTTTTCTTTATAGTAAAGACGGCAGTGACAGTAGCCCTCGAAGTCAGGATCGGCGATCTGATCCCGGAACTCCTGACACATGCAGATGTTCTCCGGCGTGCGCTGCAAGCGGCAGGGACAGTACCCATCCTTACGGCGCAGCCCCTCCCGCACCGTCTCGACGATCTTGGGATCGTCGTTGAAGCGGATCTTCATAAAGCGTCTCCTTTGTGCGGAAAGCTCACTCGGCGGCGAACCAGTCCTTGCAGAACTGGGCCAGCGCGGGGACAAGCTGCTTGATCTCCCGGTGGGTGGTGTTGACGCACAGATGATAGGATTCCTTGCTGCCCCACTTGGTATCGGCATACATCAGGTGGTTCTGGGCGCGCTCCTTGTCGATGCGGCGGATGGCCTTCTCCATCTCAGAGCGGGTCAGGTGCTCGCCCTCTGGTGCACGCTTCATGCAGCGCTCCACCTTGGCGTCCATGTCGGCGTAGACGAACAGGTTCAGGGGATGGTAGTCCTTCAGGATCACGTCGGCGCAGCGACCCACGATCACGCAGTCGCCCTGCTGGGCGAACTTCTCCAGCAGCTGCCGCTGAGCCACCGCCACGCGGATGGGCTGATCCATCACGGTAACAGGCATCATGGCCAGCCGGTGGCCGATGGTCATGGGATAGGCGGCTTCGATGCATTTCTCCCCCACGTTGGCCACGTAGTCGGCGTTCAAGCCGTTTTCCTTGGCGATCAGCTCAATGATCTGATGGTCATAGCAGGGGATGTGCAGCGCCTCGGCCAGGCGCTTGCCCAGCTCACGGCCGCCGCTGCCAAACTCACGGCTGATGGTAATAATCATACGATCACTCCTTTATTACGATCAATATTCATAGCAGCTTCCGCCCACAAACTCACGCACCAGCGAGTTCTGAGGCACATAGGGACAGTGCAGCGGCGGAACGCCCCGCACCACCTTCATCAAGTCTGTCAGGCCGTGGGACTCCAGAAACTCCGGCGTCATTTCGTCGCGGAAGCAGGGGATCTCGCTGAGATATTTGGCGAGGATGCAAGGCTCATAATCGTGGAAGGTGTCAATGTGGATGGCGGCGTTTTCCTTATAGGGCTGGATATAGTTGATCTCGCCCCGATCCACGCTCTCCGAACGTTCCACCGTCTGTGCGATGCTGTGCCCACGGGTGTTGTAGTCGCGGATCATACGGCGGGCCACACGCAGCTGCTCTGGCCGGACAATCTTATCGTCGTTGGTGATGATACGGGTGCGAGGCGCCACGTATACGCCGTTGGCGACGCCGCGAATTTTATCAAAGATCAGCGGGTTGAGCATGTGGATACCCTCGGCGATGATGACGGCGTCGGTATAGCCTTGCATCTTGGTATAGCCGCCGGTGGTGCCAGTCTTGAAGTCGTACCAGGGAACATCCACCTCCTTGCCGTCCATCAGCTGGCTGATGCAGCCGATCAGGCTGTCCACGTCCACGCAATAGGGGGACTCCCAGTCTGTCAGCTCCGGCGGACGGCGATCCAGCGGCAGGAAGAAATTGTCCATATGGATCACGCAGACCTTCACACCCAGATTCTTCAGATAGTCCTCCAGCCGCAGCGCGGTCGTGGTCTTTCCGGAACCGGAAGGCCCGGTCAGCGCCACCACCGGACGCTCCTGCCGGGTGGACAGGATGGAGGCCGCAGCGGCGCTTATCTTATCGTGATAGACCTCCTCGCAGCGCAGAACAAACTGTGTCTCGTTCCGCATGGCGTTATTGATGTTTTCCAGGTCGATAACTCGCATGAAATGTGCTCCTTTCGAGACTTGGTTATGGTATAGTATACCACCATTTTCCCTATGGCGCAAGGGAAAGAAAGTGACCGGTCTCCCCTGCTGAGCACATGCTCAGCGATAGAAATTCTTGACAAAATGGATGAACTGCTGGGTCTGGCCGCTGACCGGGGCGCCCCGGCGGCAGGCCACGTACAGCTGGCGGTGCGCTCCGGCATCCAGAAGCGGAAACGTCATCAAACGGCCCGCCTTTACCGCGTCCTCGGCGGCTTTTTCGGAAATGATGGAGATGCCCAGACCTCCGGCCACCAGATTTTTGATGGATTCCTGATCGTTCAGCCGCGCCGTGACCGTCAGGTCGTTTTCGTCCACACCCATCCGCTCAAAATAAGTGGACACGCATTTTTTGCTGCCGCTTCCCTTTTCCCGCAGCAGCATGGGCTCCCGGCAGATGTCCGCCAGCGTCATGCCGCCGGCATCCCGGAAACGGAGAAAATGTTCGTTCACCGGCGTGATAAGCACCATTTGATCCGCGTAGAACGGCGTCAGCTCCAGCATCTCCTCGTGTACCTCCACGCCGATCAGCCCCATGTCGAAGGCGCCGCACATCAGGCCATCCACGATGCCCTGACTGTCGCTTTGAAAGACATGGAACTGGGTTGCGGGGCGAATGGCTCGGAAAGCGGGCAAAATCTCCGGCAGGATATAGGCGGAGGGGATGGTGGACGCTCCGATGCGGATCATTTTTTCGTCCTCGTCGCTCCAGCTGCGCATCAGATTGTCCCGCAGATTTACAATGTTGCAGGCGCATTCGTACAGCTCCTGTCCGCGGGGTGTGACCTCCACCGATTTCGTGGTGCGCACGATAAGACTGGTCTGAAATTCCTCCTCCAGCTGCCGCACATGGGTGCTGACGGTGGGCTGGGACAAGTATAATTTCTCCGCCGCCTTTGTGAAGCTCTTATACTTTACAACAGCGCAGAATGACTGTAATTGCTTCAGTTCCATGTGGTCCTCCCGCATAATTTCCGCAGCGCCAGCAGCGCCGCGTCCACCTGCCGGGTCGTGTTCTGATGCCCGAAGGAAAAGCGGATGGTGCCTGTAGGAAATGTGCCCAGCGTCTTGTGGGCGTTGGGGGCGCAGTGCAGCCCCACCCGCACCATGATACCGTATTCCTGCCCCAGCGCGTCGGCCATCAGGGCAGGATCCACGTTCTCCGGCAGGACGGACACCGCGCCGACGCGCCCCTCTGTCCCCTTGCGTCCGATCACGCGCAGGTTCGGGATCTCCTCCGCCCCTATAAGAAAGCGCTCTGTCAGCGCCAATTCGTGGCTGCGCACCTTGTCGATGGTCTCCCGCTCCAGCCAGCATAGCGCGGCATGCAGGCCCATGATTCCCGGCAGGTTCAGGGTACCTGCCTCGAACTTATCCGGTAGGAATGACGGCATCCGCTCCTCATGGCTGACGCTGCCGGTTCCGCCGGCGATCAGCGGCGTGACCAGTGGCACCATGTCCGGCTGGAGAAGGAATCCCCCCACCCCTTGCGGGCCCAGAAGGCCCTTGTGACCGGTAAAGGCCAGCGCGTCAATATGCATGGCCGCCATGTCGATGGGCAGCACGCCCGCCGTCTGGGCGGCATCTAATATAAATTTCAGGCCGTGGGCATGGCAGAAAGCCCCAACCTCCGCCGCAGGCAGCACCGTGCCGCAGACGTTGCTGGCATGCAGCATCACAACAGCCCGCGTGTTATCCCGCAGCAGAGCCGCCATGGCAGACGTATCCAGCGTACCGTCCCCAGCGCAAGGGATACGGTCAAAAGACACGCCCCGGCTTTGCAGTTGGGTCAGGGGCCGCATGACGGCGTTGTGCTCCATGGCGGACACCAGCACATGGTCTCCGGGGCGCAAAAAGCCCTTCAGCAGCACGTTCAGGCTCTCCGTAATATTGCGGGTAAATGCCACGTTCCGGCAGTCCGGGCCGTGGAACAGCGCTGTCAGCCTCTGCCGGGTCTCCAGCACCAGCTCCTCCGCCTGATACGCCTCATCATAGCCGCCGCGGTTGATGTTGCAGCCGCACTCCTTTATATACTGATAGACCGCCTCCGCTACGCCTTCCGCCTTGGGAAAGCTGGTGCTGGCGTTGTCCAGATAGATCCGCTCCACGGCTTCATGCTCCTTTTCCCTTATTTTTTATTAGTTTACCACACATTTATTGAAAAATCAAATCTTTTAAGAGGATATATCTATAATTGATATTGGACATTCTGTCGACTATGGTGGTATGGTATGGTAAGATACTATATAAAGAGGAGAAAAATCCAACATGAATGTCAAACGCGAACGAATTCAAATCGTCATCGCTGGACTGATCATCGGCGTCATTGCTTCGCTGCTGGTCTTTTTCGGCAATCCCTCCAACATGGGCTTCTGCATTGCCTGCTTCCTGCGGGATACCGCTGGTGGTCTGGGTCTGCACCGTGCCGCCGCCGTACAGTACATCCGGCCCGAGATCATCGGTCTGGTGCTGGGCAGCTTCGGCGTGGCGCTTGTCAAGAAGGAGTTCTCCGCCAAGGGCGGCAGCGCTCCTGTCACCCGGTTTGTGCTGGGCCTCTTCGTGATGGTGGGCTGCCTGATGTTCCTGGGCTGCCCCTTCCGCATGATCCTGCGTCTGGCAGGCGGCGACCTGAACGCCCTGCTGGGTCTGCTGGGCTTTGCGCTGGGTATTCTGGCCGGTGTGTTCTTCCTGAAGCGGGGCTATTCCCTGAAGCGCACCTATACCCAGACCAAGCTGGACGGCGTGATCTTCCCCGTCATTCAGGTGGTGGTGTTTATCCTGCTGGTGGCGGCTCCCGCCTTCATCTTTTTCACCGAAGCGGGCGGCGGCCCCGGCGCCAAGCATGCCGCTGTTGCCATCAGCCTGATCGCCGGTCTGATCGTGGGCGCTCTGGCCCAGCGTACCCGCCTGTGCATGGTGGGCGGCATCCGTGACGTGGTGCTGTTTCGCGAGCCCAAACTGCTGATGGGCTTCGGTGCCATTCTGGTCAGCGCGCTGGTCTGCAACCTGATCCTCAACGGCGTGGGCGAGGCCACCTTCTTCCATCTGGGCTTCAAGGGCCAGCCCATCGCCCACACGGACGGCCTGTGGAACTGCTTGGGCATGCTGCTGGTGGGCTTTGGCTGCGTGCTGCTGGGCGGCTGCCCCTTGCGTCAGCTGGTCATGTCCGGCGAGGGCAACTCCGACAGTGCCGTGACCGTGCTGGGTCTGATCGTGGGTGCCGCCTTCTGCCACAACTTCGGTCTGGCCTCCAGCGCCGATGGCCCCACCGCTGCCGGTAAGATCGCTGTGCTGCTGGGCATCGCCGTGGTACTCGTGATCGCCTGCCTGAACACCTTCAAGAAGAAATAAGGAGATACCAATATGAAAATCATCGACGCACGGGGTCTTTCCTGCCCCGAACCTGTTGTGCTGCTGCGCAGCGCCATGGAGAGCAAGGAAAACGCCTATCAGATCATTGTGGACAACCACGCCTCCCGCGAAAACACCACCCGCTATGCCCAGCATCAGGGCTATCAGGTGGCAGTTGACGAAAAGGACGGCGAATGGACGCTGACCTTTACCAAGTGACGTACATTGTGACCTTTTTCTCCCACTTCGGCGCAGTCCGCTACAAGCAGCTGTGCGCCGAAGCGGGTGTGGCCTGCCGCATGATGCCGGTGCCACGTGACCTCAGCAGCAGCTGCGGCACATGTGTACGCTGTGAGGGCGGCTATCTGCCGCCTGGCGGCGCATGTGCGGAGGAGATCGAGCAGATCGCCGCGTGGGACGGCCAACAGTATACCACCGTGTATCATACGGACGAAACGGAGGACTGACGGAATGGAAACGGCAGTAAAGCTGACAAAATTGGCCTCCTGCGCCGGTTGCGGCGCGAAGGTGGGCGCGGGAACGCTGGTGCATCTTCTGGAAGGCTTCCGCACCCACAGCGATCCCCGGCTGCTGGTGGGCTTTGACAAGTCGGACGACGCCAGCGTGTACTATCTGGACGAGAATACGGCGCTGGTACAGACCACAGACTTCTTTCCGCCTATCGTGGACGATCCATTCCTGTACGGCCAGATCGCCGCGACCAACGCCATCAGCGACGTATACGCCATGGGCGGTGAGCCGAAGCTGGCGCTGAACATCATGTGCATCCCAGACGCCATGACGGCCGACATGGTGCAGGAGCTGCTGCGGGGCGGCTACGACAAGGCCTATGAAGCGGGCGTCATCATCACCGGCGGACACACCATCCACGGCGCGGAGCCCATCTACGGCCTTGCAGTGTCCGGATTCGTGCATCTGGATCGCATTCTCACCAACAGCGGCGCAAAGCCCGGCGACGTACTGATCCTGACAAAGCCGCTGGGCGTGGGCGTGCTGACTACCGCCGCCAAGGCAGGACTGGTGGGCGGTGACGTGATGGGCCGCATTTATCGCCAGATGGCAACGCTGAACAAGGCCGCCCGCGACATTATGGTGAAATACCGCGTTCACAGCTGCACCGACGTGACAGGCTTTGCCCTGCTGGGCCACAGCTTCGAGATGGCGCAGGGCAGCGGCTGCACCGTTCATATCCAGAGCCGGAACGTCCCCTTCCATCCGGAAGCCTGGGAATTTGCCGACATGGGCTTTCTCCCTGCCGGAGCCTACCGCAACCGGGACTATGCCGAGGCGGGCGTTACCGTCCGCAATAACGTTAGCCGCACCATGCAGGATCTGCTGTACGATCCCCAGACCAGCGGCGGCCTGCTGATGGCGGTGGACGCCGCCGACGCTGAAAAGTGCCTGCGTGAGCTGCAAGACGCCATTCCCCAAGCGGCCGTTGTGGGCTATGTGACGGAGCGGCAGGAAAACTGGATTATCCTGGAGTAACAAACATCACAACAAGAAACACCTTTCGCATGGCGAAAGGTGTTTCTTGTTGTGATAGATTTACTTGAAGAACTCAAAGCGGGGCTGCTCCTTGCTGACGTAGCCCACCTCGATCTCGATACTGTCGCCAAAGTAGCGGTGCAGCAGGTCGATCAGCTCATCTGCCGCCTTGTGGACCTCCTCCGCGTTCACATTGGAGAAACCGTCAATGGGGAACAGAATGGCCTTGGTTTCCTGGGTGATCTTGCCGCGCTCCGACTGCCGCCACGTCCAGCGGCGGGTGCGGATCTCGTTGCCGGAAGCATAGACCGCCTCGCCCACGTCAGGAGTCTCCTCCTCGGTGCTGCCAAAGGGAATGAAGGTGTCTCCCTCTCCGGCCAGACGAACGTCGAGCCCCTCGTCAATGGTGTCCAGATCGTGGGCGCCCATAGGCAGACGGTGCTTGATGGAAACGGCATTGCCCAGATCCACGGCAGCGTTGATGTGGGGGAAGCCCTTGCCCTTGGCGATACGGGTCAGCAGAGCCTCAATGGAGCACAGGAACTTGTTGGGATTGATGCCCAGTGCGGTAAAGGCCGTGCGGTAGGGCACGATGTCCTCCGTCTCCTTGGGCTTTTTGCCGGTAAAGTAGGCCTCGCAGGCATTGACGTTCTCCGCCAGCATCTGCTCCAGCTCCGGTATCTCGCGGGTGTTGTCCAGTCCGCGCACGGCAACCGCGCCGAAATAGGCGGTGGGAAGCTTTTCCAAAAATTCCTTTGACACTTGATAGTACATGACCGTACCCTCCTTCGTATACTGTATCGCTGTAAAGCGAAATATATCTTGCAAGATATAATAACACATTTCTTGAAAAATGCAAGCAAAAAATTTTTATTTTTTCTGAAAAAACCGACAGTTTTCTCTTGATTTTTTGATGCGAGGTCACTATAATATGTTTGCATTTTGCAAGAAGCAACATTCGGGAGGCGCGTATGCTCTCTATTAAAAAGCAATCTCTGGTGGACATGGTTTATCATAAGCTGCGGGAATCCATTATTCAGCTGCAGCTGCCGCTCGGTTCCAAGCTGAATGTCAACGAATTGCAGGCTCGCATGGGGGTCAGCTGTACGCCCATACGGGAAGCCATCAACCGTTTGCAGCAGGAGGGGCTGGTGGTCTATGAAAACAATGTGGGCGCTCACATTATCTCGCTGGCGCCCCACGATGTGCTGGAGATCCAGCAGCTGGCCATGACGCTGCACGCTGCCGCGATCCATCTGGCGATGGTCAACGGCGACAGGGCTACCATTGTGGCGGAGCTGCGGAAGCAGCTGGAGGACTACACCAACGCCAAGACCGAGCACGACGAGGTGATGGCGGTCAAGGAGTTTCTGGGCACCTACTACCACAACTGCGGCAACCACCGGCTGGATCAACACATGCTGGCCATTCAGGGGCAGCAGACGCTGCTGCGGTATATCTTCGCCTCCTGCGTTCCCCAACGGGCCGCCGATACCGCCGTGTTTCAGCGGATGCTGCTGGACACCATCAACGGCGACGCCGACTCGGTTTGCGACATGCTGCAAAAGTACACTGACCACATGACGCTGATCGTGGAGAGCGCCGTCACAGAGATGTGAGCCTCACTTCCCTGCCGATCACCTTCCTATTGATGCAAAAACCTCCGGCACACGGTTGTGTGCCGGAGGTTTTCTGTATCAAATCAGTGTGTGGGGAAAGGAATTAGCCGTTCTGGCGCATCTTGGCAAAGCAGTCGCTGCAATACACAGGACGATCGGACTTGGGCTCGAAGGGAACCTTGGCCTCGCCGCCGCAGGCAGCGCAGACAGCGGTGAAATACTCACGGGGACCGCGGGCAGCGTTCTTGCGCGTATCACGGCAGGACTTGCAGCGCTGGGGCTCGTTCTGGAAGCCGCGCTCAGCATAGAACTCCTGCTCACCGGCGGTGAAAACGAATTCCTTACCACACTCTTTGCAAACTAAAGTCTTGTCTTCGTACATGATTTTACCCTCTCTTTGAGAAATATATTGCGTTCAGCCTTTGCTGATATCGCCAGATTGAAGTTGCCGCCCGATCTTGCGGCGTATGCGCTGCACAGCATTTTCCACCGATTTTGGCGGCTTGCCCACAGTCTCTGCGATCTCACGACATGTAAAACCGTCCAAATAGTACCCTAAAATCTCAGCTTCGAAGGCGGATAACTGTTTGCATGTGTACTCCAGCAGACCGGCGGTTTTTTCCCTGTCAATCAGCAGGACCTCGGGGTCGACCTGTGCAAAAGCGAGACTGACGTCAAAGAATGAGGGATTCAGGGGGATCGCTTGATTGAGAGGCTGATGCTTGCCTGAGGAAGCGGATTTGAGCACCGAATACAGCCGCCGCCGGATACATACCTCGGCAAAGGTGCAGAAGGACGCGGCCTGATGGGGGTCGTATTCCCGCATGGCCTTGATCAGCCCCACCATCCCCTCCTGCAGCAGATCCTCGTTGTCTCCGCCGGCAAGAAAGTAGGGTCGGGCGATGCTACGCACCAGCCGGTGATACCGCGCCGCCAGAACCTCCTCGGCGTTGCGGTTCCCCAATTGGCAGGCGGCGCATAGCTGCTCGTCGCTCAATGTCTCCAAATAGGCAAAACTAGCCTCTTTGCTATTTACCATTTTCTATTATACCTTTTCGATAAATAATTTGTCAAGCTGTCCGTGAAAATTTGTTAAAAAGTTGCGTTTTCTTAAAGTTTTTTGACCAATTCCGCCAAATCCTCCGCCACTTTGCGGGCGATTTCATCGGTTTTGGCCTCTACCATCACGCGGATCAGCGCCTCGGTACCGGAGGGGCGGATCAGAATGCGGCCCTGGCCGCCCAGCTCCGCCTCCTTTTCCCGCACAGCCTGCCACAAGCCCGGCGCGTTCATGACCCGCTCCTTCTCCCCCGGCGTGTGGGGCAGCGCCACGTTGACCAGCTCCTGCGGGTACTGGGCGCAGCAGCCCGCCAGCTCGGAGGCAGACTTGCCGGATGCCTTCAGCGCCTTGAGGAATTGCAGCGCCGTCAATTCGCCGTCGCCGGTGGTAGCGTATTCCCGGAAGATCATGTGGCCGGACTGCTCGCCGCCGATGGCATAGTCGCACTCCAGCATTTTTTCCAGCACGTGGCGGTCGCCTACCGCCGTGCAGACCAGTTCGATCTGCTCGTTCCGGCAGAATTCATGCAGGCCCAGATTGGACATGACCGTTGCCACCACGGCGTTGTTGGTCAGCTTTCCCTGCTGGCGCAGAGCCTTTCCGCAGACCGCCATGATCTTGTCGCCGTCGATGGTATGGCCCTGTTCATCCACCAGCAGGCAGCGGTCGGCGTCACCGTCAAAGGCGATACCCAACTGGTACTTTCCTGCCACCGTCATGGCGGAAAGCTGCTCCAGATGGGTGGAGCCGCAGCCGTTGTTGATGTTCACGCCGTCGGGATCGATGTTGATGAAATCCGCCATTACCGGCAGCCGCTGGAACAGGTTGGGCGCGGTGGCGGCGGCGGCACCGTTGGCGCAGTCCACCATCACACGCAGACCGGACAGGTCGCAGCCGATGGTGTCCATCAGATGGCTCACATAATCATCGTGCATCTCCTGCGCACCGTTGCGGCAGCGGCCCAGCTCTCCACCGGACTTGACCGGAAGCGCCGCGTGGTTCAGGATCAGCTCCTCCACCCGCTCCTCCATGGCGTCCGGCAGCTTATAGCCCTGGGCGTTGAACACCTTGATGCCGTTATACTCATAGGGATTATGGCTGGCGGAGATGACCACACCGGCGTCCGCCTTTTCCTGTACCGTCAGGAACGCCACGGCAGGCGTGGGGATCACGCCCAGCAGCAGCACGTCGCCACCCACCGAGCAGATACCGGCGGTCAGCGCCGCCTCCAGCATATCGGAGGAAACGCGGGTGTCCTTACCAATGGTGATAAGGGGTCTGCGGCCCAGCTCCTCCTGCAAAACGACCGCCACCGCCTGCCCCACGTGGAAGGCAAGCTCCGCCGTCAGTGTTTTTCCCACTACGCCGCGGATACCGTCCGTACCGAATAATTTTCCCATAGATTCAACTTCCTCTCATAATGTCAGCTGCGTCTGTCCGGCAAACTCCATATGCAGATGCTCGTAGGCTTTTTGCGTTACGCAGCGGCCCCGGGGCGTGCGGGTCAAGAAGCCCAGCTGCATCAGATACGGCTCATACACATCCTCCAGCGTCACCGACTCCTCACCGATGGTGGCCGCCAGCGTGTCAAGCCCGACCGGGCCGCCGCCATAGTTCTCAATGATGGCCCGCAGCATCCGGCGATCCACCTGATCCAGTCCCAGATAGTCCACCTCCAGCGCCAGCAGGGCGCTGTCCGCCACTTCCCGGGTGATGACGCCATCGGCCTTTACCTCCGCAAAGTCCCGGACACGGCGCAGCATCCGGTTGGCGATACGGGGCGTGCCCCGTGAGCGGCGGGCAATCTCCATAGCGCCAGCCTCCTCAATGGGAACCTCCAGTATCCCGGCACTGCGGGTGACGATCTTTTTCAATTCCTCCGGGGTGTACAGCTCCAGCCGCAGCGTCACGCCGAAGCGGTCACGCAGCGGCGCGGACAGTGAGCCGGCCCGTGTGGTGGCCCCGATTAGGGTAAAATGGGGCAGATCCAGACGGATGGAGTTGGCGGAGGGGCCTTTGCCGATGATGATATCAATGGCATAGTCCTCCATGGCGGGGTATAAAATCTCCTCCACCGCGCGGTTCAGGCGGTGGATCTCATCCACAAAGAGAATATCATTCTCGTTCAGGTTGGTCAGCAGCGCCGCCAGATCGCCGGGCTTTTCGATGGCCGGGCCGGAAGTGATGCGGATATTGACGCCCATCTCGGCGGCGATAATACCCGCCAGCGTGGTCTTGCCTAAGCCCGGAGGGCCGTGCAGCAGCACGTGATCCAGTGATTCGCCGCGGCGGCGGGCCGCCTCGATAAACACGGACAGATTGCCCTTGGCCTTCTCCTGCCCGATGTACTCCTTCAGCGTGTGAGGACGTAACGACTTCTCCTGCGCGTCCTCTGGCAGAAAGGAGGTGGAGACGATAGGCTCCTCGTAGATATCGCTTCCGTAATCGATGCTCACGTCGTCCCCTCCTTACTTTACCATACGCTTCAGCGCCTGACGGATGATCTCCTCCAGCGGTAGGGTGTCTATGTCGATGCCTTTCAGCGCCGCCGCTACCTCGCTGCCGCTGTAGCCCAGCACCGCCAGCGCCGCACCGGCTTCCTTTGCCTTGTCGTTGGGCAGCACCGTCAGCGGTACGCTGCCGCCGGTGTCCGGGCCGAAGGACGCCTGCTCCTTGGCCAGCTTGTCTTTCAATTCCAGAATGATGCGCTGGGCGATCTTCTTTCCGATACCCGGCGCGGCGGTCAGCGCCTTTTCGTCACCCATCACCACCGCCATGGCCAGATTGGCCGGCGTGTTGGTGGACAGGATCGCCAGTGCTGCCTTGGGGCCTACGCCGGAAACGCCCAGCAGCAGCTTGAAGCTGTGCAGCTCGCTCTGGCTGGAAAAGCCGAACAGATCTACCGCATCCTCCCGGACGTTCATGTAGGTATACAGCTTGGCCCGCTCCCCTTTTTTCAGCTGTGACAGGGTATAGTTGGTGGTGGCGCAGGCATAGCCCACGCCGCCGCAGTCGATAACGGCAAGATTAGCCTCCATCTCGGCCACAACGCCGTTGAGATAGTAAAACATGGTCACACAGTCTCCTTCACATTGGGATCGGTACGCCGCAGCAGACTGGTGGCGCTGCGGGCATGGCAGATGGCGATAGCCAGCGCGTCGGCGGCGTCGTCCGGCCGTGGGATCTCCTTCAGCTTCAGCAGACGGCGAGTCATGTCCATCACCTGCTTTTTTTCCGCCAGACCGTAGCCCACCACCGCCTGCTTCACCTGCATGGGGGTGTATTCATAGATGGGAAGCTGCATTTTCTCCGCCGTGCAGAGGATCACGCCCCGTGCATGAGCCACCGCAATGCCGGTGGTGATATTTTTGCTGAAGAACAGCTCCTCGATGGCCATTTCGTCGGGATGGAACTGCCGGATCAGCTCCGTCAGGTCGCTTTCGATCAGCGTCAGCCGGGCAGCCAGCGGCATGCCAGCCGGTGTGTTGATGGCGCCGTACTGTACCATTTTCTGCGTGGCCCCGGCACAATCCAGCACACCGAAGCCCACGATCGCCACACCGGGGTCTATCCCTAAAATACGCACGGCGCTCCCTCCCCATGTTAATCTTATATATTATACTCTTTTTTCTTCGCTGTGGCAACATAAATTCACCGCCGCAAGGTCATTTTTGTGGAACGCATGTGTTTCACAAAATATTTCACTGAATCCCTCGGTTTATCATTGACGATAGGGGCACTGCCATGTATAATGTAAAAAGTAACTAGTTTTTTCCATTCACATGACAGATATTCAGGAGGATGCGTACATGATTAATACGATCAATGGCATTTTAGAGGCCGCCAAGGGCGGTAAGACCGGTGTTATCGCCGTGGCCGCCGCTCACGACCAGCCCGTCATCGAGGCCGTGGCAGAGGCCCGCAAGGAGGGCATCGCCACTCCCATTCTGGTGGGCCATGTGGACGAGATCAAGGACATGCTGTCCGGTCTGGGCGAGAACCCCGCCGATTACGAGATCGTCGCCGGTGACAGCGACACCGACTGCGCCGCCAAGGCCGTGGCCCTGTGCGCCGAGGGAAAGGCTAATTTCCTGATGAAGGGCATTCTGGGCACCGCCGATCTAATGCGCGCTGTATTTAATAAGGAATGTGGCCTGCGCACCAGCCATCTCACCACCCACTGCATGTTCTATGAGATCCCCGCCTATGGCAAGATGGTGATCCTCACCGACGGCGGCGTCAACACCTTCCCCGATCTGGACAAGAAGGCCGAAATTCTGGAGAATGCCGCCATGGTGCTGCACGCGCTGGGCTATGAGAGCATCAACGCCGCCTGCATCTGCGGCGCGGAGGTGGTGAACCCCAAGATCCAGTCCACCGTGGATGCCGACGCGCTGGCCCACATGACCGAGCGCTGGAGCAAGTACAACATGAACGTGTGCGGCCCCGTGGCTCTGGATTTGGCGGTCAGCAAGGAGGCCTGCCACCACAAGCACTACACCGCTCCCGGCGCCGGTGACGCCGACATTCTGCTGGTGCCCAACTATGAGGTGGGCAACGGCATCGGCAAGGCCGCTTCCCTGTTCGGCAACGCCAAGAACGCCGGTATCATCCTGGGCGCCAAGGTGCCTATCGTGCTGGTGTCCCGCGCCGACAGCGCCGAGTCCAAGCTGGCTTCCATCGCCGCTGGCAGCGTGCTGGCCCAGCGGATGGAGCTGAACTGAAACGCAGAGTTGTTTCGTTTGCATAAAATTTTTCTCAAAAATCCGTTTTCTTTGATAAATACTTGACAATCAGAGAAAACCCTCGTATAGTAATAGTTGGTCACGCATGTGTTTGAGCCGCATGCGCAATAAATAAGGAAAAGAAGAATAGGAGCTGTTATCATGGTCAATCAGGAATATTACACTCTGGGTACTGCCCCCTCTGTCATTCGTCAGCTGTTCGCCTACGGTCTGGAGCAGGCCAAGGTCGTCGGCCCCGAAAACGTCTATGACTACTCCCTGGGCAATCCCAGCATTCCCGCCCCCAAGAAGGTCAACGAGTCCATCAAGAAGATCGTGGACGAGACCGACTCCATCAAGCTGCACGGCTACTCCATGGCTCCCGGTTTTGAAGAAGCCCGCGCAGCCGTCGCCAAGGATCTGGCCGCCCGCTTCGGTCTGGACGTCAAGGCCAGCGAGCTGTTCTTCACCTGCGGCGCCGCTCCCGCTTTGATCTCCATCATCAAGGCGCTGATCGTGGACTCCGACACTGAGATCATGGCCATCGCCCCCTTCTTCCCCGAGTATCGCCCCTTCGTCAATGCCAACGGCGGCAAGCTGGTGGTCGTTCCTGCGGATACCAAGGCGTTCCAGATCCATCTGGACGAGGTGGAGAAGCGCATCACCAAACACACCCAGGCCATCATCGTCAACTCCCCCAACAACCCCTCCGGCGTTGTGTACACCGAGGAGACCCTGAAGGGTCTGGCCTCCCTGCTGGAGCGCAAGAGCGCCGAGTACGGCCATCCCATCTACATCATCGCTGACGAGCCTTACCGTGAGCTGGTGTACGGCGGCGTGAAGGTGCCCTTCATCCCCTGCCTGTACAAGAACACCATCGTGTGCTATTCCTACTCCAAGTCCCTGTCCCTGCCCGGCGAGCGTATCGGCTATGTGTACGTCCCCGGCTTCGCTGACGACGCCGACGCGGTGTATGCCGCCATCGCCGGTGCCGCCCGTATCATGGGCCACGTCTGCCCGCCCACGCTGATGCAGAAGGTCATCGAGTACTGCGCCGAGGAGCGCCCCGATCTGGTGGCTTACGACGAGAACCGCAACCTGCTGTACAACAGCCTGACCGAGATGGGCTACGAGTGTGCCAAGCCCGATGGCGCTTTCTACCTGTTCGTCAAGGCTCCCAACGGCGACGCCAACGCCTTCTCCGAGAAGGCCAAGCTGGGCCACAACCTGCTGGTGGTGCCCGCTGACGGCTTCGGCTGCCCCGGCTTCTTCCGCCTGAGCTACTGCGTGTCCAACGACATGATCCGCCGCAGCCTGCCCGCCTTCAAGGCCATGATCGAGTCCTATAAGTAAGCAATATCTTTCAAAAATTGCCGCATCCACAAGGAGGCGGCAATTTTTTTCATTAGATTTAGGAAATTTTTCTCTTGCCAACAGGCCTATACTTTATTATAATAGGATGCATATTTTTATTGAAAGAGGTGCTAAGGCATGAGTAAGGTATTCATTCCCGCCGGTTACAAAACGCCGCTGTCTGTCTACGAGATGCAGCGCGCCATCGAGTTCATCAAGAGTAACTTTCAGGTCAATCTGGGGCAGGCGCTGAATCTGCGCCGCGTTTCCGCTCCCCTGTTTGTCCGCGAGGACTCCGGTTTGAATGATAACCTGAACGGCGTGGAACGCCCTGTTACCTTCGATATCCCCGATGTGGCCGCCAACGGTCAGGTGGTGCATTCTCTGGCCAAGTGGAAACGTCTGGCGCTGAAGCGCTATGAATTCAACGTGGGCAAGGGTCTGTTCACCGATATGAACGCCATCCGCCGTGACGAGGAAGTGGACAACCTCCATTCCGTCTACGTGGATCAGTGGGACTGGGAAAAGGTCATCTCCCGCGAGGATCGCAATGTCAACTTCCTGAAGCAGACCGTCCGCGCCATCGTAGGCGCTGTGGTGGAGACCAATGAGGCTTTGCAGATCGCCTTCCCCAGCCTGCATACCAAGCTGGAGCGTGAGGTCTACTTCGTCACCACCCAGGAGCTGGAGGATCGCTGGCCCGATCTAACCCCCAAGGAGCGTGAACATGCCATCTGCCGTGAGCATCACACCGTGTTCCTGATGCAGATCGGCGACAACCTGAAGCGCTCCGGTAAGCCCCACGACGGCCGCGCTCCCGACTATGACGACTGGTCTTTGAACGGCGATATTCTGCTGTATAACCCCGTGCTGGACAGCTCCTTCGAGATCTCCTCCATGGGTATCCGTGTGGACGAGGCCGCTATGGACTATCAGCTGAACGCCCGGGGCTGCAACGATCGCCGCGAGCTGCCCTTCCACAAGATGCTGCTGAACGGTGAGCTGCCCCTGACCATCGGCGGCGGTATCGGTCAGTCCCGTCTGTGCATGATTATGATCGGCACCTGCCACATCGGCGAGGTACAGGCCAGCCTGTGGGACAAAGAGACGGAAAAAGCCTGTGCGGACGCTGGTATCATGCTGCTGTAAAGGATATTCCCATCACAGAAAAAGGGCGCTTTGCGGAACCGCAAAGCGCCCTTTTTGTTGACTATTTGATTATTGCAGCGTGTCCTCAAGTGCTTGCAGGCTTTCCAGCATAGCGTCGAACCCGGAGAGATCATTATTCGCAATGACTTCCTCCGCCCGCCGCAGCTCCTGCAGGAGCTTTTCGTTCATCTGCGTGTACTGTCCCCGCTGTCCCTGGCACCAGGTGCGCTGCGCCGCCACGCTCTGCCGCAGCTTTTCAATGGCCTCGGCCCGGAATTCCTCGGTACGGCGGTGCGCGTTAATCTCAATATCCGCAATGTGCTCTTTCAAATGCGCATAATCGTCGGCAGCTTCCCGCAGCTTGACGCTCTCCGTGCGCAGCTTCTCGTTCTCCGCCCGCAGGGCGTCAAGCTCTACCGCCAGCTCATTCAAATGCACCTGAGCCTCTGACAGCTGCTGCTGCAGGGCTTCCTGTCCCTGCTCCTCCTGCCGCTGCTGCTTGGCCTGCGCATGCAGAGCGCGAAGCGCCTGCTCAATGCGCTCGTTATTGCTGCGCAGCTCATTGTTTTCGTTTTCCAGCGCTTCGATCCGCTCTTTGGCCTCTTTCGCCGACTTTTCAATATAATTGATAACATCTCCGCGGTCAAAGCCGCCAAACATGCAGGTTTTGAAATTTGTGCTCATACTTTTCCCTCCGCCAAAGGCATACATTTCTCTTTCTATTAAAGATACCACAAATGCCGCCGCTTGACAACCAGAAAAAAATCAAAAAAAGTAAAAATACCTCTTGCATTTTGGAAAAATGTGTGCTAATATAATCAAGTCGTCTGGAGAGATATGCGCCGTTAGCTCAGCTGGATAGAGCGTCTGGCTACGGACCAGAAGGCCGGGGGTTCGAATCCCTCACGGCGTGCCAAAAAGACCCGAAACCGTAAGGTTTCGGGTCTTTTTGTTTGCATAAGTTGTTGTTTTCTCCCGCTGCTATTTCCTGACCCAAACGCTGACCCCAACGGGAGCGGATAGCGGAAAGTATCAGATAGCGCCGGATAGGATATTCCCCATGGTTTGCGCTGCTTTCAGCTGCGCGTCGGTGGTAACGTGGGCATAGGTGTCCAGGGTGAAGCCTGCCGAGTAGTGGCCCAGCATACTGCTGACCGTTTTCACGTCCACGCCGTTTTGGAGGGCCATAGTGGCGAAGGTGTGCCCTTACGGTATAATTACGACAAACCGGAAAAGCCCCGTATATC
>ENA-UONT01000258-UONT01000258.1-human-gut-metagenome-genome-assembly--contig:-CS20-NODE-258-length-72318-cov-12.656671_pt1 | contig 72318 bp, 68 predicted proteins | sample MGYA00242459_ERZ724006 | MGnify/ENA metagenome assembly ERZ724006
TATTTTCGTCTCTGTGGAAAAATCAGGATAGTAGGATTTTAACAAATTTTGCTGCTTTGTTATGACTTTTTTAAAACCTGTATCGAATGTAATTTTTCTATTGATTTCATAAGATTTTAATGTTATAATCTGGTACACGTATTATATGGCACGTGGCCTGTAGAACAAGTGATAGGAAAAGAAAAACACATCATGAAAAGATCTCTCCAAAAGGTTTGGAACGTAATCAGCACTATCATCGTCGCGATCGTTGTGATCCTGGCGCTGCTTCTGGTCGGGGCGCGGGTTGTCGGCCTGCAGGTGTTCACCGTGCTCTCCGGTTCTATGGAGCCTACATATCACACCGGTTCGCTTATCTATGTCAAAAAGGTCGACCCGTACACTATCGAGCCCGGCCAGCCCATCACCTTCATGCTGGATGAAAACACCATCGCGACCCACAGGGTCGTGGGCATCGTTCCCGATGAGGAGGATCCAACGGTCATCCGCTTCCGCACGAAAGGCGACGCGAACGACGCCGAGGACGGCTCGCTCGTACATTATAAAAATGTGATCGGCACGCCCGTCTTCTCCATCCCGTATCTTGGCTACGTTGCCGATTATATCCAGCACCCGCCCGGGATGTACATTGCCATCTCTGCCGGCGCTGTCCTGCTCCTGCTCGTGTTCCTGCCTGATATCTTCGCCGAGGAGGACGATAAGGAGAAAGACAAGACCAGGGAGAAGCGCGCGAAGAAATCCGCCAAGCGCGGCAAGGCCGCGCATGATACGGCAGTCAAGGCTGCCGAACCCGCAGCGGTCGAGGCCGCCGAGCCCGCAGCCCCGGAGGAACCCGCGGACGCCGGCCTGACGGACGCGCCCACCGAGGAAAACGATGACCTGCTCATGGTCGATGATGTAGACGCCATCTGCCGGGAATTTGAAGCAGGCCGCTTCGGCAAGGACTGACGAAGCGGGAAGCGGTGCGCAGCGCGTTCCGCATTGATGCAAAGGGCAATGCCGCAAGGCTCCCTATATAACATTTTAGGAGGTTTTCGTAATGAAAACAAAAAGCAAGGCTCTGCTCCTGACTCTATGTGCGGTATTGCTTGTCGCCGCCTCAGTAATGGGAACAATGGCGTACCTGACTTCCACCGACACGGTTGAAAATACTTTCACCGTCGGCAACGTGAAGATCACTCTGGACGAAGCCAAGGTCAACACTGACGGCACTCTGGCAGCTCCTGCAGAGCGCGTCAAGGCCAATGAGTACAAGCTGCTGCCGGGTCACACCTACACCAAGGATCCTACCGTCACGGTCAAAGCAGTCAGCGAGAGCTCATACGTCCGCATGAAGGTCACTTTCAATAATGCTGCTGATATCATCGCAATGTGCACTGATCCTGAGTTCGCAGAGGACGGCCCCACCGGTGTTGAGAACGCATTCCCGCTGATCCGCATGGTCAAGTTTGTTGAAGCCAACGCGGCAAAGTGGGACGGCATCATCCCCGATAACATGGTTGATACCGAAGATATGCTGGCTGACACAAAGTACTTTGCTTACGACAAAGCTGCCGACACTCTTACCTATTACTTCTACTACACCGAGACCGTCGCAGCTCCTGATGCTGATGTCAAGCTTGCTGTTCTGTTCGATGAGATCACCGTTCCCGAATGGGTCACCGGCGACCAGCTCGCAGAGCTCAACAACTTCAAGATCACCGCAGTTGCAGAAGCCATCCAGGCTGACGGCTTTGCCAATGCTGACGCAGCATGGGCTGCCTACGACGCACAGTAATCTCATATGATTCCAACAAGCCGAAAGAATAAAACTTCCGGCGCCCTGTTGAAATAAATTCCCAATAGCAAATTCTGAGGAAAGGAGGGAAACGACGTGAAGAAGAAAGGTTTGGCAATGGTGCTGGCGCTGGTTCTGCTGGCTGTCTGCGCTGTTTCCGGTACTCTGGCATGGCTGACTGCAAAGTCTGATACGGTTGTCAATACGTTCACCACGAGCGATATTGAGGTAAAACTTGAGGAGACGAAGGGCACTACCGTAACTGGTGGCAAGGAGTTCAAGATGATCCCTGGCTATGATCTTGAGAAAGACCCGAAAGCTTGGGTCGTGGCTGGCTCTGAGGATTGCTACCTGTTTGTGAAGCTGGATTGGGCAAACAATACCTACACTTCTGGTGAGACTACTAAGAACTATCTTACTTGGGTTATTGCAGACGGCTGGACGCAGCTCACTGGTGTTGACGGTGTTTACTACCGCATTGTCAAGTCAGGGGATATGAGCAGCGACAACGGTGTTACCAAATCCTATCCTGTTCTTAAGGACAATAAGGTCACTGTCAGCGGCGATATCACCAAGGAGATGATGAACGCTTTCACGGCTGCAAATCTCCCGAAGCTGACCATCACGGCTTATGCCTCTCAGCTCTACAAGTCCGCAGGCGTGGAATTTACCGCTGCAGAAGCATGGGCGAACGTCACCCCCTGACCTCGTAACTCTGTGATCCATCTGCGCGGAGGCGCAGTACATTACATATTTGTTTAAGGAGAAGAGTACATGAAAAAGAAGATCACCGCGATATTCCTGTGCGTAGCACTGGTCGCTATCGCAGTAGTAGGTGCATCTCTCGCCTACTTCACCGATACCAAGACTGCCACAAATACATTCACGATGGGCGATGTCAAGATCAAGCTTGATGAAACCAACGTCAATGATCCCGATGGCGACCGTGTTACCAGCAACGCGTACGATGTATATCCCGGTGCAGTTGTCACCAAGGACCCGATAGTCCACAATGTTGGCAAAAACGCTGCTTACATCCGCGCTACTGTCAATGTCAGCAACTGGATGAATCTGGTTGCCGCCTATTATCCCGACTTCAAAGAGACTTTCCCCAATGATGGCTACAAGGCAGCTCTGAACCTGCTGGTCGGCGAGCTGGGCGAAGGCTGGAGCGTTGTCGGCGTTGAAGCTGGCGATGTTTTCACCATTGGTCAGTTTGATGCGAAGTTCATCCTGAAGTATGACGGCGCTCTGGCGGCAGGTGCTGATACCACCGCAATGTTCCAGACTGTCACCATCCCGGCAGGCATTGACAATGCAAATGCTGATTCTTTCGACTCTGTTAAGGTAGTTGCACAGGCAATCCAGGCGGACGGCTTTGATACTTGGGAAGCTGCTTTTGCCGCATTCGACGCTGAGTGATTTGATCTGACAAATAATCACTAAACACAAACGTTTTCTTATATGGTCTGCACCCTTTGCGGTGCAGATCATATGAGAGCATCCGGGGATATTCGGGATGTTCTCATATGATCTGGTAACGATCATAGAATTATGTAAACATCCCTTTTGGGAGTAATAGCAATTTCAGCTTGAGAGGAGCACGGACTATGAAGCGAAAACTGTTGATCCTGTCGGTACTGGCGATATGCGTCGCCATTGTCGCCGCCGGGACTCTTGCGTACTTTACTGCGGAAGACACGGCGCACAACGTCATCACTTCCGGCGGCGTTGACATCGAGCTCAAGGAATGGGCGGATGAAGCGAAGCAGACGCCGTTTGAGGACGTGACCGGCATCATGCCCGGCGTGACCGTTACCAAGATTGCCGAGATCAAGAACACCGGCGCGTCAGAAGCATGGGTCCGCGTGCTCATCACGAAGGACATCCAGCTCGCGGGCGACGGCGAAGTCGACCCCGACCTGATAAAGCTCGGCCTGAACACGACGGACTGGACGCTTGGCACGGACGGGTACTACTATTATAATAAGGCGCTGAAGCCCGGCGAGACCACCGCGCCGATCCTCAGTTCCGTGACCTTTGAGCCCACCATGGGCAACGAGTACCAGAACGCGGCCGCAACGGTCGATATCAGCGCACAGGCCGTGCAGACCGCCAACAACGGCACCAGCGCTCTGACTGCGTCTGGTTGGCCTGCAGCATAAGGAGGCAGCAGCATGAACAAGAAAAAGCTTATCGCAGCAGTTATCTGCTTGGTTCTGGTCATTACCGCGGCACTGCCCGGCACGCTGGCCGTCTCTGCTGACGCAGCTTCCAGCGACGGCACCATCTCGGTCGCGACTCCGGAAACCGCGCAGACTCCTGCCGATTCCGTCGTGACGGACGATGCCGCACCTCAGAGCGAGTCCGAGACCCCGGCAGAGCCCAAGACCTGCACCTGCGATCCCGCCCCCGCTGAGGGCGAGGCGCATAAGGAAGGCTGCCCTCTGTACGCCGCTCCCGAGCAGCCCTCAGAGGAGCCCAAGACTGAGCCCGAGGCCGAGACCAAGACCTGCACCTGTGACCCCGCCCCTGCCGACGGCGAGGCGCACAAGGAAGGCTGCCCCCTCTATGCCGCTCCTGAAAAGCCCGCAGTTCCCTCTCATATCGATACCTGCTCCGACGACTGCACCGATGCAGACTGCAAATGCCCCTGCCACCTGTTCGACAAGATCATGGCCTGCGCTACGCAGGAGGCTTTGGAAGACCTCATCGCAGAAACGCCGGAAGAGTATTTTGGCTTACTTTCCGATGAACAGATTCAGAAGGTCGAGGCGCACATCAAATCTCTTGAAACCGTTCCTCTACCTGCTGTAACCATTGAAAATGATGTAGCAGAGGAAACTGTGCCGAGTGAAATTGTGCGTCCGACTGTAAACTACACCTATGTCGCACCCTTTGGCGATCCCGTTACTGGCGGGGATAATTGAGGAGGCAGAGAATGAAAAAGACGAGGATTCTATCGCTGCTTTTATGTCTGTCTCTTTTCAGCACGCTAATTGTGCCTGGCACGAGAGCCTATGCGGAAAGTGACCCCGACAACGGCATGAAAATCAGCAAGACGGCTACTGCCAACAAAGATGGCTCCTATACCATCACACTGGAAGCCTTTGCAACCGGCTCCAAGACTACAACTGTCCAAGAAAAGGATATTCCTACGGATATCATTCTTGTACTCGACCAGTCCGGTTCCATGGAAGATGATATCGGTCAGGTGCGATATACAGCGTATACGGGGAATAACACGCAAAACAAAAACAACTATGAAAGACGGCATAACGGCGGCAGCGCCAACCTTTGGCATAAGCTGCCTGATGGCTCTTACGTGTCTGTTTCCGTGACGCTTCAGCAGACGATCACCTATAACAAAATAACGAAGGGCCGAAATGACAATGGTTCCAACGGATATACGAACTATTGGGAAAATCGGAATAATTTGTATACCTATGTCAACGGTGAAATTAAAAAAGTTGTCTATACCCGTGAGCGCGATAATGGTTTACAAAATTGGAACTGCAAATATGCGCTTGAGGACGGTACTATCTTAAACCAGAACAACAAGGGTAGCCGTCATTCGCCTACTTTCCAAAACACGGATGACGGTTATCTGTATCTGGCTGTGGCGGATGAAAGTCAGAACGTCTACACATACACCTACACAGACACCAATGGTACAACCCAAACCATTGGCACGTCCACCGGTGCAAGCACGAGATATACGCCTGCTTTTTATCAGCGCGACACAACCACCTCCGGCGGCGGCTCACGTCTTAACGCTCTGAAAAGCGCGGCAAATGCGTTTGCCAGTGCCGTTGCTACTAAGGCAGCAGGCGAGGACGGCGATATCACTACCACTGCCGATAATATTGATCATCGCATTGCCGTCGTAGGCTATGCGGACACTGATTGGGATTACGGCTATAATACCGGCGTGTTTATCGGAAGCACGCTGAACCGGTATGAAAATAATGCTGCCGGGGTGTATAGTACGGCACTACAGGACATGAGCACAACCAACGGTAAGAGCAACGTAGCCGCGTCTCTTAATGCGTTGCAGGCGAGCGGCGCGACAAGAACAGACTACGGCCTTATCATGGCAAAGGGTATTCTGGACGCCAATCCGGTTCCAACTGGTGAGACGCGCAACCGTGTGGTGATCGTCTTTACAGACGGCTCTCCGACAGACTACAACGGATTCCAAAAGAACGTTGCCAATAGTGCAATTTCGACTGCAAACGCAATCAAAGCCGAAGGAACTACCGTGTACTCCATAGGCATTTTCTCCGGCGCTGACGCAAGCACCGCAGGAAAAGAGCCAGATAAAGATTACGAAGGTTCCGGTTGGTCGGCTAACTATACAGAAGCAGAAATGTCTGCTGCCTGTAACTGGTTTATGCAGAAAGTTTCTTCCAACAACGGAACTCCCCGCACGCCCAGCTACTACCTCTCTGCTGGTGACTCGGCTTCTTTGAACAACATTTTCCAGCAGATTTCCGACCAAATCGAGACGGGCGGTTCTGAGACCACGCTGGGCAGCGAGACGGTTGTGAAAGACATTATCTCCCCGTACTTCACGCTGCCTGCCGGGACGACAGCAAGCGACATTCGAATCGATACTTATGACTGCACCGGAAAAACCGGAAATATCTACACATGGCGCAGCACCAGCGGCGGCAGTGGCGGTGTATCTGCCACGGTCAGCGGCGACCAGGTTAGCGTAACCGGCTTTGACTTCTCCGAAAACTGGTGCGGCACCGAAACGGATGCGCAGGGCAATACCACCGTTCGAGGCAAAAAACTGGTTATTTCTTTTGATGTATCCCGCAAGAGCGGTTTCCTGGGCGGCAACGATGTTATCACCAATGCAAGCGCGGGTATCTACGAGAACGGTTCCGCGCAGACCCCTGTTATGACCTTCGAGCAGCCCAAAGTCAATGTTCCCATTCAGGGCGTGACCGTCACCGCTGCTGACAAGAACGTCTACCTCAAGGGCGAAGTCACCGCCGATCAGCTCAAGGATGGCTCTGAAATCAGCGTTGGCGATGTAAAGCTTGATCTCAGCAAGGCAACCGACACTGATAAGCCTTACGGCCTTGATCCCTGGCAGACCGAGTACGTTGATATCACCGTTACGGTCAAGGACAAAGACGGCAATGTCATTTCTGACAAGCTTGAAAACCTGACCGAAGATACGACCTATACCGTCGAAGTTACCGTAGCGCCCAAGACCGCGGGTACTTCTACCCCCGCCAAGGGTGACGCGGCAACGGCAAAAACCGGCGTCAACGATCCTGCCGACAACATCTATGTCTTCAAACCGGAGCTGACGTTCAGGGATTCCTCCGCCTACTATGGCGAGACAGTTCCCGCAAACAACAATTACAGCGGCAACAAGGTCGGTTCGGAAACGTGGAGGCACGGTGATACCGCATCGACAGATGCAGGTGTAACCATGCTCGGCGCAAAGCCGACGCTGGATATCAGCTACACGCCGGATGAAAGCAAACTTAAAGACGGCAAGTACACCAAGCAGGATGTTCCGGTTGCGGCTACGGTCAAAATCGGCATAGAAAATGTGAATGAGCATACCACGTTCGTGCATCAGGATTGCACCACCGCCTGCGGTTGGGAGACCCCAGCAACGCCCGGTGCTCCCGCGTTCCTGATCCACATCCAGACCTGCACGCTGAACATTACCAAGCAGGGCGGCGCGGCTGACGAGTCCTATGTGTTCGATGTTTTCAAGGACGGCGTGAAGTATTCCGAAGTGACCGTCTGGGGCAACGGCACCGAAACCCTCGTCGAACTGCCCGTCGGTACTTACACCATCAGCGAAAACACCGGCTGGAGCTGGCGCTATTCTGCCAATAACGGCGGCAGCGCTGCGCTGACGGCACAGAATCCCACCGGCAGCATTACCTGCACCAATACGAAGACCAACGACCAGTGGCTGAACGGCTTCAGCACAGTTGTCCGCAACATCTTCGGTTTTAAGCACTGAGGAAGGAGGGAATGAAAAATGTATAAAGCCAGATATGAAGGCAAGCACGGCAAGCCTCAGGCACAGTCTGTGAGCGCAAGACCCCGCCGCAGAGGCAGAGCGACAGCAATGCTCCTCGCCACGGTCATGCTCTTTGCGCTGGCCGTCGGCGGTACCATCGCATGGCTCACCGATAAAGATAGACCCCTCGTGAACACATTTGATCCCTCCAAAGTCACCTGTGAAGTGCAGGAAAAATTTGACGGTAAAGTGAAATCCGATGTCAACGTGAAGAACACCGGCGATATCGATGCTTTCATCCGCGTCAAGCTGGTGACCTACCGCACGAATGATGCCGGTCAGCACATCGGCGGCACGGCGGCGCTTCCCCAGTTCACACTTGGCGCAAACTGGGTCGAGTACAACGGTTATTACTACTATACTCTGCCCGTTGCGCCGGGAGATAAGCCCGCGACTAAATTGACTGACAGCATGACGCTGACCGAAAACTACGATGACACGGACGGCGGCCATCAGTCCATCGATGTTATGGCAGAAGCGATCCAGAGCGTTCCGGAAGCGGCTGTTAAGGCAGCCTGGGGCACAGGCTTCTCAATCGGCACAGACGGCAGTCTGATTGTACCGGCTAACTAAGGGGGTGGAGACATGAAAAAGTCATTCAAAGCGATCACATCCCTCGTGCTCATGGTACTCGTGCTTATGAGCCTGTCGGTCAGCGCGTTTGCGGCGGCTCCGTCTCCCACCGCTTCCATCACGTTCCGCGGTGAGAAGCAGGGCTTCGGGTTCCAGTCCGGCGACATGAACTATACCGCGACCGACCTGTTTGACAGCTTCAAGAACGTCATGCCCGGCGATAACCTGACCGAGAGCATCAGCTTCACCTATGCTCCGCAGGACGCCGCGGACTGCGACTTTGTGAATCTCTACATGAAGGCAGTTCCCCATGACGAGGCCGCAAACCCCCTCACCTACAGCGAGACCTTTGAGAACACCGGCGGCAAGGATCAGGCCAATGTCGACGGTCAGCGCGATGAGACCGTCGCGACGATGTCCGACTTCCTCTCTCAGCTCACCATGACGGTGAAGGCCGGCGGCACGGAGATCTATAACAGCACTCCCGACCAGACCGGGGCTCTGACCGATTACGTCTTCATCGGCAAGTTCTATAAGGGCGAGGGCACCACATTCACCGTTGATCTGAACGTGCCCATCACGCTTGACAACAGGTATGCCAACCGCGTCGGTGAGGTCGACTGGGTGTTCCGTGTGGACGGCTTCAACGAGACCCAGCTCACCGTCACCAAGAACTGGAGCGACGGCAACGCCAGCCACGCCAATGACAGCATCACCGTCAAGCTGCTCAAGGACGGCAAGGAGACCGGGACCACTCAGGTGCTCAACGCCGCGAACAACTGGACCTACACCTTCGATAAGCTCGATGCGGACAGCACCTGGACGGTCGAGGAGGAGCCGGTCGACGGCTACACCCCCAGCTACAAGACCGAGGGCACGACTGTCACCATCACCAACACCGCGAATGATCCCGGCCCCAATCCAAAGGTTCCGCTGGACATCACAGTGATAAAGAAATGGAGCAATGACACGCTCAAGAACCGTCCCAGCTCTGTTACCGTAACGCTTTATGACGGCGATGTCGCTTATGACACGGTGCGCCTGAGCGCTGCGAACAGGTGGACCTACCATTGGAAAGACCTCAACGCTTACGGCAACTGGCGCGTCCTTGAGACCAACATTCCCAGGGGCTATGTCCCGTCCTACAGCGTTTCTGCCGACGGCACTGTCGTGACCATCACGAACAGCAAGAGCCTGATCCAGACCGGTCAGCTCAATTGGCCTGTTTGGGTGCTTGGCGGCGCCGGTGTTGCCCTCGTTACTCTCGGCGGGGCAATGATGCTCAAGAAGAAGAGAGAGAACGATGCCTAAAAAAGCGGGCATCGCGATCATGGCAGCAGGAGCAGTGCTGATCATTTCAGCGCTGCTCCTCTTCGTCCATAACCGTCAGGAGGACGCACGAGCCGGGCAGGAGGCCGAGAGCCTGCTCGAGAGCGTCGAGGCGGTCATCGAGGCGCAGGCTGTCCGGAAGCCGTCGCCGAGTCCGGGCGTGTCGCCGTCGCCTGCGCCGGTAGACCCGACGATGCCGACCGTCACGATCGACGGCTATGATTATATCGGCTATGTCGAGGTTCCCGTGCTGGGGCTGAAGCTGCCGGTCATGGCCGAGTGGGACTACGACCGGCTGAAGATCGCGCCCTGCCGTCAGTTCGGCTCCACGCGCACGGACGATCTCGTGATCGCCGCGCACAATTTTGAGAGCCATTTCGGGCGACTGAAGGAGCTCACCGGCGGCGAGACGGTCATATTCACGGACATGGATGGCGTCGTCAGCACCTACTCCGTCACGAGGCTCGAGACGCTGAGCCCGAATTCCGTCGAAGCCGTGCAGAACAGTGGGCATGACCTTGTCCTCTACACCTGCACCAAGGGCGGCAAGACGCGCGTCACAGTCTTCTGCGACCGCGTTGACGATGCGGGAAGCGCCGCATTACCGGTACCGCAGGCATAATAAATAAAAATTGGGTGTACCCGCGCTGAACGGGTACACCCAATTTCATTATGGAGAAAGAGTTATGAACGCATATAGCAGCCGCCGTTGACGTCGATGCAGGCGCCGGTGACGTAACCGGCTTCCTCGGACGCGAGGTATACGACGGCGTAGGCGACGTCCTCGCAGGTGCCGATCTTGCCCATGGGCGTGCGCTCTATCGCGGCATCCAGACGGTGCGGATCGGAATTGACGAGGATCTCGTGCAGTGTCTCGGTCATGTGCGTGCCGGGGGCGACGCAGTTGACGGTGATGCCGTCGAGCGCGACAGTGCGTGCGAGCGTCTTTGCAAAGGACTGCTGCGCGCCCTTGGTGGAGGCGTAATGCACCTGCCCGAACAGCGCACCCTGCTGGGCGGTGACGGAGGAGGTCATGATTATGCGCCCGTAGTGGTTGCGCTTCATAACGGGGATGGCGTACTTGCTGCATAGGAACGCGCCGGTGATGTTGGTGTTCTGCACGCGTTGCCAGTCCTCAAGGGTCATGTCGTAGATGTTGCGGTTGCTGTTGACGCCGGCGTTGTTGCAGAGGATGTCAAGGCGGCCGAATTCTTTATCGACAGTTTCGATCATACGGATGACGTCTTCTTCCTTGCTGACGTCGGCGCGGATGATGATGGCGCGGCGGCCCTTGCCGCGGATGTATTCGGCGACCTTTTCGGCCATTTCAAGAGAGTGCTCCGAGGTGTAGTTCACGGCGACGTCCGCCCCGGCTTCCGCCAGACAGCGCGCCATTGCCGCGCCGAGCCCCTGCGAGGAGCCGGTGACCAGAGCGACCTTACCTGTTAAATCAAACATAGTTCTGCCTCCATTCAGATTTTATATGTTACCAATCGGCTATGCTGCCGTCTTCAAATTCGAGATGGGGCGTGTCCCATGTGCCGTCAAAGCGCAGCGCATCAAGCTTGCTCTCGTCGACCTCGATGCCGAGACCGGGACCTTCGGGGATGCGGATATAGCCGTCCTCGATCTTGAACGGGGTCTTGAGAATGCCGACACCGAGATCGGCATGGTCGGGCATACCGGGGTGCTCCTGCGCGAGCAGGTTCGGCACGCAGGCGTCGAGCTGCATGCAGGCGGCGAGGGAGATGGGGCCGAGGGGATTGTGCGGCGCGATCTGCATATAGTAGGTCTCGGCCATAGCCGCGATCTTGCGCGCCTCAAATATGCCGCCGCAGTGGCAGAGGTCGGGCTGGACGACGGAGACGGCCTGCTTCTCAATAAGCTCGCGGAAGCCGAACTTCGTGAAGAGACGTTCACCTGCGGCGATGGGTATCGTTGTGCTGCGCGACACACGCACCATTTCGTCCACATTTTCGGGCAGCACCGGCTCCTCGACGAAGAGCGGATAATACGGCTCGAGCGCCTTGAGCAGGCGGATGGACATCGCGGGACTCACGCGGCCGTGGAAGTCGATCGCGATATCGACCTTTTTGCCGACGCGCTCACGCACAGCGGCGAAGCGCTCAACGACCTTGTCGACCATTTCCATATTGTCGATGGGCCTGATCGGCGGGATGATGGAATATTTCATAACGGTGAAGCCGTCGGCGAGACGCTTGTCCGTTATCTTCAGCATGTCGGGTATCGGGAAGTCGCCGGGGTGGCCGGTCGGCTTGAGGTGGCCGTACATGCGCACCTTGTCGCGGTAAGCGCCGCCGAGCATTTCAAAGACCGGCATGTTATAGTACTTGCCCTTGATGTCCCAGAGCGCCATTTCGATGCCGGAGATGGCGGAGCAGAGGATGGGGCCGCCGCGGTAGAAGGTGCGGCGGTACATGCCCTGCCAGAGGTGCTCTATCTTCAGCGGGTCTGCGCCGATGAGCATGGGTCTGAACTCATTGACGGCGGTCTCGACAGTTCTTGCACGGCCTTCAACGACCGGTTCACCCCAGCCGCATATCCCCTCGTCGGTTTCGATTTTGAGGAACATCCAGCGCGGACGGATATGTATCATCTTCAGGTCAGTTATTTTCATTGTAAATTACCTCTCAGAGTCCTTCAAAGTAGGTGCTCGTATGGTCAGCGGGGCGGATATTTGTAAGCGTGCCCTTGTAGTGGCGCAGATCGATGGGCTGGAAAGGATATTTCAGGCAGTTCTCCTCATTTATTTCAAGGCCGAGGCCAACGCCCGTCGGGATGAGGATATTGCCCTTGTCGAACACGACGCGCTCATTCGTAAGCTCCTTGCGCCATGACACGTCAGTAAAGCTTATCTCCAGAATGCGGAAGCCCTGAGTGCTCGCGGCGATATGCAGCGTCGCGGCGTTCGCAACGGGGCCGCTGGGGTTGTGCGGCGCGAGGGCCACATAGTGTGCTTCGCACAGGGCGGCCATCTTCTTGACGGCAGAGATGCCGCCGCAGTGGCTGATGTCGGGCTGGACGAAGTCCGCGCAGCCGCGCTCCAAGAAGTCGCGCATCTGCGTGAGGGAATAGAGCCGCTCGCCTGCCGCGATGGGAACAGGGGAGCTCTTGTGCACCTGCGCGAGAGCGTCAAGGCAGTCGGGAGGCGTAGGCTCCTCGAAGAAATACGGGTCAAAGGGCTTGAGTGCGTTTGCGATCTTTATGCCGGTGGCAATATCGAAGCGGCCATGGCCTTCAATCAGCAGGTCAACGTCATTTCCGACCGCGCCGCGCACAGCCTCAACGATCTCTATCGAGCGGCGGAAGTCCGAGTTCTCCATATACATATAGGCCTTGCCGAACGGGTCCCACTTGAGGGCGGTGACGCCCATGTTCTTGGCCTTGACGGCGGCAGCGGCGAATTCATCCGCGGTCTTTGCACCGGCAAACCAGGCATTCGCATACATGCGCACGCCGTCGCGCACTTTGCCGCCGAGCATTTCATACACCGGCACCCCGGCGGCCTTGGCCTTGATGTCCCACATGGCCATGTTCACCGCGGAGACGGCGCTCTGGAGCACGGGACCGACGCGCCAGTAGGAATCGCGGTAGAGCTCATGGGATATGCGCTCGACCTCGCGCGGGTCCTGCCCGATGAGCACGCGCTTTATATCCTCGATCGCGCCGAGCAGGGCGTTCTCCTTGTATTCCAGCGTGCCCTCGCCGATACCGGATATGCCCTCGTCAGTTTCGAGCTTGACAAAGACAAAATTCGTCCGGTAGGTAAAAACGTTGAATGTCTTGATATCTGTGATTTTCATGGATGTATCCTCCAGTTATACTTCAAATTCGGCATAGTGCTCCGGGACAAGGATGCGCTGGCCGCCGTCCCGGAACTCCTCTATAAACTCATTCACGTCGCAGCCATAGGCCTTGAACATATCCCAGTGCATCGGGAGCACGGCCTTCGGTGCGAGGATCGCTGTAAGGCGCGCAGCGTCGACGGCGTTCATGTTGTAGCCGCTGCCGTTTATCGGGAGCATCAGCAGATCCGCGCCCTGCGGGTATTCCGACGGCAGACGCTTGTGGAACATGGTGTCCCCGGTGTGGCAGACGACCTTGCCGTCGCCCCCGATGACAACGCCGATGGGGTGCTCATCGCTGTGCGCGGCATAGGTTGAGCTGAAGCGGATGCCGCTCAGCGTAATTTCAATGCCGGGATCAAAGAGCATATAGTTCTCTGCCCTTGCATAGCGCGCGCGGAGCGCGGCGAGCACATTCACCGGTGCCAGCAGCGCAACGGGGCCGTTTGCTGCGAGCAGCCTGTCGAGCGTACCAAAATCGGTGTGGTCGTCGTGGATATGTGTGAGAATCACAACGTCTACGTGGGAGTCCAAAAGCTCATCCCTCATCGGGACCTCGCGGCGGTAGCTCTCACCTTTTTTATATCTGAGCGTGTCGGAAAGATAGGGGTCGATCATAATGACCGTGCCGTTATCCGTGACCAGACGGAAGCCCGCCTGACCGAGCCAGCTTATCTTCATATACAGTCCCTCGCTTTATCTTATATCCTGAGCAATATGCTTTGCGTTAAATACAAAACACATTGCTTAGGATATAACGGGCATCCGTTGGGATGCCCGTTATAAAGTTCAGTCGGATCAGCCGTTGACGATGGCAAGAACCTGATCGAGCAGATCGGTGTAGCCGCCGGCCTCGGCGCTCTCGCTCCAGAACGGAGTGAAGAGGTCAATGAGAGCCTGCTGGTCGTCAAACTGGGTGATGGTGCAGCCGGCTTCTTCGAGCTTGGTCTGGTAGCCGGACTCGTTTGCGATAACGGTCTCGTTCAGCTCTTCCTGGCACTGCTTCCAGGTGGAGGTGAAGAGCTCCTGAGTGGCCTCGTCGAGGGAGTTCCACTTATCGGCGTTCATAACAGGGCCGATAACGGAGATCATGTGGCGGGACAGGCAGACGTACTTGCCGAGCTCATAGAAGCCCTGAGTGTAGAAGGCTTCGAGACCGGACTCAACGCCGTCAACAAGGCCGGACTGCATTGCGGTGTAGGCCTCGTTCCAGGGAACGACGGTGGGGCTCATGCCGAGGGTGTTGAAGGTGTTCAGGTAGAGGTCGGTGCCGGGGGAGCGGAGCTTGTAGCCCTTGCAGTCGTCAAGGCTGGTGATGGGGGTCTTGGTGATCATGTTGCGGAAGTTGTTCCAGGTCCAGCCGAAAGCGTGCATATTCAGGGTATCCTCGAGCTGCTGGTCGAGCTGTGCGCCGACTTCGCCGAAGATGACCTTGCCTGCGGTCTCATAGCTGTCATACAGGAAAGGCATTGCGGTCAGTGCGAAAGCGGGGACTGCGGAAGAGAGCTGGGAGCAGTCAGCAAGGCACATATCGAGGGTGCCCATCTGGACGGCATCCTGAGCGTCGGTCTGGTTGTAGAGGGAAGCTGCGGGGTAGATGTCGATGGTGATCTTGCCGCCGGACTGCTCGTTGATCATGGTCGCCCACTTGGTCAGTGCTTCGTGGATGGGCTGGTCAACAGCATTGTGGTGGGAGAGCTTCAGGGTCATCTCGGGGTACTCGACTGCTGCAGCGTCGGCTGCGGGTTCTGCTGCGGGTTCTGCTGCGGGAGCTTCCGTTGCTGCAGGGGCAGCGGACTGGCCGCAGGCGCACAGTGCAAAGCACATAACGAGTGCAAGCACCAGAGCGATGAGTTTCTTCATTTTGGGGTTCCTCCTAAATTTTTTTATGATCACAGAGCAGATGCTCCGGGATTCCGGATTTGTTTCCCTGTCACATCAGAGAGGGAAGCCAGGTGACAAGCGCGGGGATGAAGATGACGAGCAGGGTCACGCTGTAGTTGACGGTGATGAACTTGAAGATATTTCTGACGACCTTCTCGAGCGGGGTGTCGGTAATGCTTGCGGAGATGTACATGAGCAGGCCGACCGGGGGAGACATGCCGCCCATGTCGAGCGTCAGGATGCAGACCATTGCAAAGTAGATCGGGTCAAAGCCGTAGGCGGCGATGAGCGGGGTGAAGATAGGCACGAGCATGAGCATCGCAGCGTTGGAATCGATGAACATACCGGCTATGTAGAGGATGATGCTGATGAATATCAGGATCAGGTAGGGGTTGCCGTGGAAGACCTGAGACGCGGCGAGCACGACCTTGGAGAGGTTGTAGTTCGTAGCGAGGGTGCCGAAGATACCTGCGAAGACAACGACGATCATGCAGTTAGTCGTGCCGTGGACTGCATCCTTGAAGCACTCCCAGACATGCTTGGTGTTCATGGTCTTGCGGATGAAGCCGTATATGATGCTGTATACGCAGGCGACAACGCCGGCTTCGGTCGCGGTGGTGGCACCGGAGAGGATGCCGCCGATGATGATGACGGGCATGATGAGCGCGGGCAGCGCCTTAAGGGTATCCTGACCGAGAGCCTTCCAGCCGACGAACTTCGACTTGGGGATACCGGCCTTGCGGGCGTAGACGCCGTTGACGATCATGTAGCCGATGGCGATGACGAGACCGGGGATGATACCGGCCATGAACAGCTTGCCGATGGCGATGGAGGTAACACCGGAGTAGAGCACCATCATTATGCTCGGCGGGATGACCGGGCCGAGAGCGCCGCAGGAGGAGACGAGGGCGCAGGAGTAGCCGTCGTCATAGCCGTCCTTGCGCATGATGGGGACAAGGATGGAGGCGAGAGCGGAGGTGTCGGCATTCGCGGAACCGGAGACGCCCGCCATCACGACACCGGTGACGATGGTCGCGTGGCCGAGGCCGCCCTTGAAGTGACCGACAAGGCTCTTTGCCCAGTTGACGAGGATATCGGTGATACCGGACTTCTCCATCAGGGTACCGGCCAGCATGAAGAAAGGCACTGCCATGAGGGAGAAAGAGTCCATACCGGTGAAGAGCTTCTGGGGGATGATTATACCGGTGAGCGAGGGGTCAAAGAAAAGAGTAACGACGGCGGAAATGACCATGCCGTAGGCGACGGGCATGCCGATGAACAGCAGCAGGAAGAACAGCCCGAAAAGAATACCAAGCATCATATCTCTTCACCATCCTTATTCTCGTGAATTATCTTGATAAACAGATTGATAACGACCTCGAGCGAGAAGAGCACGAGCAGCGCCGCGCCGACCGCCTGAGAGGAGTACATAAAGGAGGCAGGCAGATGTATACCGTCAAGGTACTTGTGCGCCGCATTGAACTTCTGGCACAGCTGGACGGTGTAGGCAAAGTAGAAACCGCCGAAAGCACAGATGAGCATATTGCAGATGAGCCAGGAGATGTCCTGAAACTTCTTCGGCAGGCGCTTCACAAGAACGTCAAAGCCGAGGTTCTGTTCATGGCGGACGATGATGGGGAAATAGAGCATCAGCATCCAGATGAACAGGTAGCGGCAGAGCTGCTCGCTCCACCAGATGGGAGAGTTGAGCACGTATCGGGCGATAACGGCGACGAGGGTGATGCCGGTAAAGCCTACGACAAGCGCGCCGCAGATGTTCTTGAGGATCTTCTCAAGGACATCAAAGATTTTACCAATTGCTTTCAAGATCATTACCTCCACTTGCGTTTATTTGTGTATGTGCAAAGCAATTTTGATATTTGATATTTTAGACGCAATTAAAAATATGATATTTAATATTTTGCTGCCGGAGAAACAAAACCACAAGTTTCGTCCCCCATAGTGTAACCGGAGCCGGAGCGTCAGAGCTGCCCGGCGTATACCTTCAGGAAGTTCTCCATCGCGTGGCCGACGTGCTTGTCGACTGCGGCCTTGATTGCGAGTGCGTCCTTCTTTTCGAGCGCGGCGATAAGCTCCTCATGCTCGCCGTATACTGCCTGTACTCGTACGATGCTGGGCATATAGCTTTTGCGCAGTGCGCTGATAAGCATATGGTAATAGCGGTAAAGCTCGATAGCTTTAGAGTTGCCGCCGCGGGACATTATCAGCCCGTGGAATTTCGTGTTCAGGTCTATGTAGCCGGTGCTGAGCGTCTGACCGGCGGCGATAAGGCCGATCTCCTCATTGACGGACTTCAGCTCGTCAATAAGCTCATCGTCTATATAGGGCAGGGCAGATTCATAGATAAGGCACTCCAGCGCGCGGAGCAGGCCGTATATCTCCCTGACAAAGGTCTCGTCAATGCACAGAACGGTCGCGCCCTTGTAGGCGTTGATCTCCAGCAGCTTCTCGCCCTCAAGCGTTCTGAAAGCTTCGCGCACGGGCATATTGCTCGTGCCGTAGCGCTCGGAGATCTCCTTTATCGTGATGCGGCTGCCGGCTTCTATCTTCTTGCTGATTATATCCTCGCGCAGACGCTCTGTGACCTTGGAGGCAACCGTGCCTTCAAAGACTATTTTCTCTGCCATAACAACCGCTCCGTGTTCTGTATTTCGCTGCGTAATTCATTCTTCGTTCACAATATTATCAAGCGCGCAGCGAATTGTCAATAGACTTTCTCACGGAAATGATATTTGATATTTGACATTTTGATCAATCTCTGCTACCATAAAGCCAGATAACACAAGGGGTCTTGTGCAGCGTGCATAAAAAATCTGCCGGAACTTTGGCGAAAGTGCCCGGCACTCAGGAGTGATAAGTGCAATGGAAAAATCGGTTATCATTGACAACGGAAGCATCAAAGCAAATATCCTGCTGCCCGGCTGGGGCTATGGCCGTTCGCGCTATGACTGGGGCGGCATGGTCGAGCAGGTGTGGCACAAGGGGCACACGTTCCTCTCCAGGGAGCTCAACAGCAGCGGCGGAGTAGGCCTCGGCGGCGTGGGGCTCGTGAACGTGTTCGAGTGGCGCGATACTGCGCTTTATGACAGCGCATCAGTGGCGGATTATTTCCCGCTGCCCGGCGTGGGGCTGCTCAAGAAGACAGACACCTCGCCGTTTCTCTTTACAAAGGATTACCCGACCGTACCGTTTGAGCACGCAGTCGAGGCAGGGGAGGACTTCGTTAAGATCAGGACGCTCCCGCATCTCTGCTGCGGTGTTGCTATGGACATGGAGAAGCTCTACACCCTCGAGGGGAACACCCTGCACATGGACATCACGGTCAAGAACGTCGGCCCCAAGGCCATACACGCAACCGAGTTTTCCCACAACTTCTTTAATTTCGACGGCGGCGTGATAAACTCCGATTACCGCCTGTCTTTCCCCTATACCATCGAGCCGAAGCTGCGCCGCGGCGAGCTTATCATCGAGCGCGACGCTTACCGCCTCGGCGAGTTCGATGGGCCGACAGAGTCCAGCGCGTTCTGGATCCGCGGCTGGGAGGGGCTCAAGAGCCATTGGATGAAGCTTGAGAACGCGGCAAAGGGCATGAGCGTCCTCATCGAGGACGGCGTTCCCGTCTGCAATTTCTACAGCTGGAACAACTTCAACGCTTTCTGCCCCGAGGTGTTTGCACCCATCGACCTTGAAAGCGGGGAGAGCGTGAGTTATCGCCGCAGCTATACATTTGAAGTGAAATAAACAGGAATAATAAAAAGAAAGGAAACTTACATCATGGCAAAGATCGCATTGGTCACAGGCGCCGGTCACGGCATCGGCAAGGGCGAGGCCATTGAGCTTGCAAAGGCGGGGTACGACGTCTGCATCAGCTATTGCGGAAGCGAGGAGCAGGCGAAGGATACGGTTGAAAAAGTCCGCGCTCTCGGCAGAAGGTCGATGGCCATAAAGGCCGACCTCACAAGGCTTGACGATATCGACCCGATGTTCGATACGTTAGAGCGGGAGTTCGGGAACATTGACGTGCTCGTCAACAACGCGGGCATCACGAAGTTTATGCCCTTTCTCGAGGTCTCGCCCGAGATGTTCGATACCATCACGAACGTCGACCTGCGCGGCACGTTCTTCTGCGCCCAGCGCGCTGCGAAGGACATGATCCGCCACGGTACGCGCGGCTGCATCATAAACACCAGCAGCGTCCACCGCGGCACGAACTACCCCAAGGCCAGCGTATACGGCCCGGCAAAGGCCGCGGTCTATAAGCTCACGCAGCACATGGCGCTCGAGCTCGCGCCCTACGGAATAAGGGTCAACAGCGTGTCTCCGGGATACATCAAGGTGACAGACCCGAACGTCGTCACCGACAGGGAGAAGATGCTTGTCTCCCGTATCCCGGCGCAGCGCACCGGTCAGCCTGAGGAGATCGCCGCGGCGGTGCTTTACCTCATCTCGGACGCTGCCAAGTACGTCACCGGCAGTGACATAACAGTCGACGGCGGACAGCTTCTGCCATCCGCCGTGGATAATACGTATTTTAAATGACCCTCAGCCGCCGAGGACGCCCGTGATCGCACCGGCGCTGCTGACGACCTGCGCGGCGATCTCCTTTATCCGCTCCGGCTCCATTCTGGACGCTGGGGCGGATACGCTTATTGCGGCGACGGGATGGGCGCTGTAATCGAAGATTGGCGCGGCGATGCAGAATACGCCGGGTTCGTGCTCCTCGTTATCGAGCGCGTAGCCCTGAGCCTTTATCTGTTTCAGCTCCGCGGTGAGCCGGTCAAAGTCCGTGATGGTGTTCGGCGTGAACGCGGTTATGGCGGATCTGTCCCATATCCCGCGCACGGCCTCCGGCGGGAGATTTGCCAGAATGCACTTGCCGACGCCTGTGCAGTACATCGGGTTCTTGAGCCCGACGAACGATGCCATGCGCGCGATGCTGCTGCTCGTGTCCTCCTTATAGAGGTACACGACTTCATCGCCCAGGCGCGCGACAAGGTGGACGGCCTCGCCGCTGAACTCCGCGAGCCGCTCAAGGTATGGCCGCGCGATCGACACGAGGTTCACCCCGCAGGCCGCGCGGCTGCCGACCTCGAACATTTTCAGCGTCAGGCGGTACTTCCCTGTCTCTATGTCTTTCTGCACATAGCCGCGTGAGGAGAGCGAGGCGAGCAGACGGTGCACGGTACTGACGTGCAGACCGACCGCAGCGGCAAGATCGGTCAGGCTCATCCCGTGCGGGCTGGAAGAGAGCGCCTCGACTATATCAAAAACACGGTCTATCGACTGTACAGGTGTTGAGTTTGCCATAGCATATCTCCGTTTTCACATTATGAAAAGCTTTTTCATACTCTAACACGCCCCGGCGCTTCGCGTCAATTGTAGTATTCTCACAAAAAGAGCCGCGTATTTTTGGCGGCATATACGGCGCAAAGCGGGGCATATCCGGTTGACAAGAGGGACGTAATTTTGTAATATAAAGGCGAATATCAGAATGTGATAATTATTTTCACATTATGAAAATCAAAGGAGAAATTCGTATGCGTGAACAGGTAATAGAAAGAATAGAAAAGGAAAAGCTGATCGCCATCGTGCGCGGTGTCAGCGCAGATCAGTGCAGCAAGGTCGCAAACGCGCTGTATGCCGGCGGCGTGCGCCTTATGGAGATCACCTATAATCAGAAGGACCCCGCATCATGGCAGCAGACCGCCGAAGCGATCGGTGCACTGACCGAGGAGTTCGGCGGTAAGATGCTCTTCGGCGCAGGCACTGTCACGAATGTTGAGCTGGTTGAACTGACCCATGCCCACGGCGGCAAGTATATCATCTCCCCGGATACGAATGTTGACGTTATCAAGCGCACTGTTGAGCTCGGCATGGTCTCGCTCCCCGGTGCTATGACCCCGACCGAAGTTATGACCGCGCACGACGCGGGTGCGGACTTCGTCAAGCTCTTCCCGGCGGGCGACCTCGGCGTCAGCTATCTCAAGGCTATCCGCGCGCCTATCAGCCATGTGAAGCTCATGGCCGTCGGCGGCGTGAATGAGTCTAACGCGGCGGACTTCCTCAAGGCAGGCGCGGTCGGGCTCGGCATCGGCGGCAACCTCGCAAAGAAAGCATGGATCGACGCCGGCGAGTTCGATAAGCTGACCGAGGCGGCAAAGACCATGGTAGAAATAATAAAGAGTGTGCAGTAAAGGAGAAAAATATAATGGCAAGAGTAATTACTTTCGGTGAGATAATGATGCGCCTGAACCCGGAGGGGTATCTCCGCTTTGTGCAGGCAGATAAATTCGAGGCAACCTACGCCGGCGGCGAAGCGAACGTCGCGGTGTCGCTCGCGAACTACGGCATGGACGCAGCCTACGTCACCAAGGTCCCCGCGCATGAGATAGGCCAGTGCGCCGTCAATGAGCTGCGCCGCTACGGCGTTGACACTTCGCTTATGCTCCGCGGCGGCCCGCGTCTCGGCGTGTACTACTGCGAGAAGGGAGCTTCCCAGCGCGCTTCCAAGGTCATCTATGACCGCGCCGGTTCCTCCATCGCTCTGGCCAAGGCCGATGAGTTCGATTGGGACAAGATATTCGACGGCGCTGACTGGTTCCACTGGACGGGCATCACCCCGGCTCTCGGCGGCGATATGCCCGAAGCCTGCCTTGAGGCCTGCAAGGCCGCAAAGGCGAAAGGCATCACCGTCTCCTGCGACCTCAACTACCGCAAGAAGCTCTGGACGCGCGAGCAGGCAGGCGAGTGCATGGCAAAGCTGCTGCCCTACGTCGACGTCTGCATCGCGAACGAAGAGGACGCAAAGGACGTGTTCGGCATCGAGGCCGAGAACACCGACATCAACAGCGGCAAGCTCGACCATGAGGGCTACATCAGTGTCGCGCGCCAGATCGCGCAGCGCTTCGGCTGCAAGAAGGTCGCCATCACTCTGCGCGGCTCCATCTCCGCAACCGATAACGACTGGGCGGGCATGCTCTATGACGCAGCAAGCGACAAGGCCGTGTTCTCCACAACCTACCATGTACATATCATCGACCGTGTCGGCGGCGGCGACAGCTTCGGCGGCGGCCTGATCTATGCGCTGCTCAGCGGCAAGAACGATCAGCAGGTCATCGACTTCGCAGTTGCGGCCTCTTGCCTCAAGCACAGTGTCGAGCATGACTTCAACCAGATGAGCGTTGCCGAGGTCGAGGCTCTCGCCGCGGGCAATGCCTCCGGCAGAGTCCAGAGATAAGCTTGGCCGGGCGACCGCCGTTTTAGAGATAAAAGTAGTCAGGCGGCCACCGTTTCAGAGACAAAAGTAGCCGGGTGACCACCGGTTCAGAGAGGTATAAAATGGTACATATTCCTTACGGGAAGACCCATATAGATTTTGAAGAGCAGGGAGCAGGCGTGCTCACCAGCCGCATCGGCGAGCTGAAAGCGGAGGGCAGCGGCAGCGATATCGTCCGCGCCGCGATGGAAAATCCCATCGACAGCCCGCGGCTCTGCGAGCTTGCCAAGGGCAAAAAGAACTGCGTTATCATCATTTCCGACCATACGCGCCCGGTGCCGAGCAGGGACATCATCCCCAATATGCTGCGTGAGCTGAGAGCAGGCAGCCCAGATATAGAGGTCACGCTGCTTGTCGCCACGGGCTTTCACCGTCTGACCTCGACTGAGGAGCTGGAAGCAAAGCTCGGCCGGGAGATAATGGACGAGTGCAGGATAGTCGTGCACGACTGCCGCGATAAGGACGCAAATGTTCAGATCGGCATCCTGCCCTCCGGTGCGCCGCTGGTCATTGACAGACTTGCGGTCGAGACGGAGCTGCTGATAGCCGAGGGCTTTATCGAGCCGCATTTCTTTGCTGGCTTCTCCGGTGGACGGAAAAGTGTGCTGCCCGGCGTGTCCGATCAGGTGACGGTGCTCGGCAACCACTGCTCCAAGTTCATCGACAGCCTGTATTCCCGCACCGGTATCCTTGACGGCAATCCTATCCACAAGGATATGATCGCGGCGGCGGAGATGGCAAAGCTTGCATATATCGTCAATGTCGTGATCGACGAGGACAAGAAAACGGTTGCGGCCTTTGCGGGCAATTACCTGACCGCGCACCGCCGCGGCTGCGATTTCCTGCTGGGCTACTGTCAGGCAAAGCCCAAGTGGGCGGACATAGTCATTTCCTCGAACGGCGGAGCGCCGCTGGATCAGAACCTTTACCAGTGCGTAAAGGGCATGACGGCGGCTGAGGCCACCTGTAACGAGGGCGGCGTTATAATAATGTGCGCCGAGTGCGCCGACGGCCACGGCGGCGAGGGCTTCTATGAATCGCTGAAAAACTGCGAAAGCGCCGTAGCGCTCTATGACGAGTTCATGGCGACGCCGCAGGACAGGACTGTGCCCGACCAGTGGGAGAGCCAGATTCTCGCGCGCATACTCATGCACCATCCGGTCATATTCGTCTCCCGCCCGGAGATGAAGGGCATGATTGAGGAGATGAAGATGACCTACGCGCCGTCGCTCGAGGCCGCGCTGGAGCTTGCGCATAATATGGGCAAGCACAGCCTGACGGTCATTCCGAACGGTATCTCCGTCATCGTCCGCGACTGAGCAGAATTGAAGAAAAAATAGCATGGAGCGGCGAAGCGCCGATCCATGCTATTTTGTTCTTGCACGGACGTGGAAGATGTTGTATAATATCTGAGTCGGCATTTGAATAAGGCATAACCGGGTGTAGCGCAGTTGTCAGCACGGGTGGTTTGGGAGTGCCGTGCCTGTATCCGAGGCGGGGCAGGACGAAACGCCGGAAAGCCTTGCAGTGCCTGCGCTTGCGGGATTTGAGCACTTGGTAAAAATGGACGGAAAACCAGCAATGACCACATGACTGACCACAGTCGCAGAAAAACTTCAACTTCATATCCGGGTGTAGCGCAGTTGGTAGCGCGGGTGGTTTGGGACCATCAGGTCGGGGGTTCGAGCCCCTCCACTCGGACCATTTTTGCGGTTTTGACCGCACAAAAGCCGTAAAGTAATATTACTTTGCGGCTTTTGTGCTATATCAATTGTTCAGGGAGAATCACTATGAAAAAGAATCTATACAATATTACCATTTTTACTTTTCACGTTATAACGCTTATACTATTATTTACTTTATGCATACATTTTGAAATAATCAACATGGAGAATTTAAATTTTCCCAAAGAAGCCATCATTGCTTTTTTCCAAAATGATTATGTTGTAAATATTGTCTGCACTATATTAACTGCAGTGGTATTGTATGTTGCTCAAGTCTATTACTCGAAGTGCAAGATAAAAAAGGATTTTAGATGCAATGAAGTCATGTCTGATGTATATAGTGGCATTGAATCAACTTGCAAACTAATTGAAAAGAGTAAAGAACTTTGTAATAAGGTTGAAAAAATAGAAAAAGATTCAACTAAGGAGTTTGATGTTCGCCGCAAAGAGGAAGCTCTACAGTACCTAGAATTTTATAAGAATCATAAGACCGAGTTCTATATGTGTAATCTTGCATTAGCGTACCCAAGCAATTGGTTGCTCATCGATTCAATTCAAACAGCTTTTTTCATTAACTTAAATTTCAAACTTCTGAGTATTATTAACAATATAAAAAATCGATGGCCAAATCTAGATAAAGAGTACCCAGAAATCGAAGAACTATTTGCTGCGTATACAGAAAATGAAGATGATAAAACGCTTGTTCGATTAGGGGATGAAATCCATCATTTTCTGATAGATATTGATTTTATGTCGAAATATTGGCTATCCCTGTTAGATTACTTAAAATACAATCCGATACTTGTTAAACTGCAAAAAGATTTTTTGGCTGAGAAATATCCAGATTTAATGGCTTTTTTTACATTACCCGTTGCTCAGCAAAACAAAGCATACCGTGAAATACAAAGGAAGGCATCACTACATTATTTGAAATACAGAATCCATAACTTTTTCGAGTAAGATACTCTCCTTGCTTGCTGAAAGACGTAAAAAAACAAATATTGTGAGCAATTAAACATATATCGATGCCATAATTTGCGCCAGTACATTATTATTGGTTGGCGGTAAGTGTGTACGCAGCACAAATGCGTGTACATACATCCACATACGGAACTATTAAAATTGATACTGTAGTGTGAAAGGAGCCGAACATGGACAAAACAAATATTATTCCTAAAGATAAAACACTTAAAGAGCTTCTTCTTGAAGTCGGTAATGCGCCATGTCATTGCAGCGCATTTATAGAAATAAACAAATGGGGAATGGTTGAAATCGGTGTAATGAATGATTTTGACTATGAGATCTTTTGGGATTGCATGAGGATTTACGATGCGTGCGGTGTCAATTATTTTTCTAAATATCTTGGCTTACGCAAGGGATTCTACGGGGATTTCAATAGTGGAATAGAGGCGTGGTTCAACGGTTATTCAGACGGAGGCTGTAGACCAAACGCTGAGATATTTTTAGAACTTATTGATGTTCTGCGTTTTTTTGAAATCTCGTCTTACTGTGGAATCGATTTTTCAGAATTTGAAAAGTTTGGTCAAAGGGCTCATGTGCTTTATCAAATTGCAACTGATAATGAAATGCAACGCTACAAAGAAAAAGGTGCGGAAACTATCAGAAAAAAGATAGAGAACTACTTCAATTTCGATAACTATTCAGAACCAAGATTTGAAGAGCTATTTAGTAGCTTAACCCACAGGCAGGAAAAAAGTATTTCAATAAACGAAGCTTTGGCGCTTGCGCGCACGGTTCCTCAAAACACCTATATCGTACTCTTAAAAAAAGATGCGCATGTCTGTCATGTTGGAAAAACTGAGCAGCCATTGTCTTACATCGGAACTCGTAGCAAAAAATTCGATGCTGATTCTGCATATTTTGAAGTTGTTGATGCAGATTATATAGATGATCTGATCGTCAGCATGAGAGTACTATACGATGTGGAAATAGATAAAATCCGTCCTTCTGTGTTAAATCGAAAGTATGCAACTACGAGACAAGCCATTTTTGCCTATCAACGCGCGGAGGGCATTCCAAGAAAACGTATTATATCAGCAGTTCAGAATCAAGAGTTCCGTACCGTTGATTTAGGGAACGGGCAGGAGCTGATCGATAAAATAGCATTACATAGAGCTTTATACCCGAGTAAAAACATATACGGGATATAGCGCACGAACTACGAGAGACTGTAGAGTTGCGAAAGGTATTTGATTGCCAATATACGAGAAAGTACTTGTCTATAAAAGCAAATACTTCTCATTCCTTGTCTATTGCGGCGCAGGAGATGAGGTAGCTGTATCGGATTTTCTCAACGATTTTTCAGAAAGTTTTCGCGTTTTCAATTTTACTCAAAGAGATCGTAAAAACTCTCTTATTGCGCTATAATGCCTACGAGCAGAACATTATCCATAATCAAGAAGCAAGCCGGGGCGATACCTCTGCTTGCTTTTCTAAACCCGCTGTTTACTTTCTTGCTAATTTTAGATATGATATTAGCAAGAAGGGTACTGTCAAGAATTATGCGCAAATTTATTTGCAGACTCCGGCTGAATGAAGTTAGCCGGCAATAGAGACGTCGTTCAAGGCCGCCTCTAAGTGCTTCATGTTCATGTACTTTTTGTTGCCCCACTGAGTTCCCGCCACATGGCGCAGCCTCGCGCAGACTAGCATCAGAGCAGAGTTCCCATCCGGGAATGTCCCCACCACGCGAGTCCTACGGCGGATCTCTCGGTTCAGCCGTTCGATCACATTGTTTGTGCGGATACGTGTCCAATGCTCGCTTGGGAAGTCGCAGTAGGTCAGCGTTTCTTCGATGCCATCCTCCACTTTCTTCGCTGCTTCTTTCAGCCTCATCGCTTTCAGCTCGGCAACGACAGCCTTTGCTTTTTCACGGGAGGCTTTCTTGCTCCCCTGCACATGGATCGCCTTAAGCATTTTCGCCACAATTTTGACCTTGGATTTAGGCACAACAGAGAAAACATTGCGGTAGAAATGTACAACGCAGCGTTGGTATTTGGCATCCGGAAACACTTCTCCCACAGCTTCCAGCATTCCCATGCACTTGTCACCGACGATGAGCTTCACTCCGTCCAGACCGCGTCCGCGAAGCCACTGGAAGAAGCTGACCCAACTGGCCTTATCCTCTTTCATTCCTTCAGCAGCTCCTAAAACCTCACGGAAACCATCCTCATTCACAGCGATTGCCACCAGAATCGCCACATTTTCATACTCTCCGCCCCAGTTGCGGCGCAGGTAGATACCGTCCACGTAGACATACGGATATCTGCCGCCCTGCAAAGGACGGTTCCGCCAATCTTCGAGGTCTTCTTTTATCCAGTTTTCTTATTGCACACTTATTGTACCTTATCGCCAGCATTGGGTCAGACTGAATGGATCGCAGAAAAAAGAATAGTTACGCCAGAAGGCGCTGAGACTTGGTGGGTCTCAGCGCCTTCTGGCGGGTGTCGTTATCGGCATTTTCAAACTGTCTGTTGGTAGCTTTAAGCAGCACCTTTATAGCGAGTATAGACATACTCGTAGATTTTTTGCCGGTATACAGAAATGCTAACCTCATCGTAGGATTCAGGAAGTTCGGCCCACAGAGTATCCCTGATAAGGTTGTCGATGGCTGCCTTAGTTTCCTGCTTATCTGTCCAGTGGTCAAGCTCTGCGATTTTGGCTTTGACTTTCTGGAGTAGGTCAACGGCTACCTGTTTGATTTTCTGAATATCCTGTTTTGAGAGATTTTCAGAGAACAGCATATCGTAGAGAGACAACTCTTCATCGCTGGAGAAGCCTTCCCGGACATACCGCTGTTCTTCTTGATCCATATCTTTGACCAACTGCATCAGTTCGTCAAAGGTTTTCTCAATCGTTGCTCGGTCCTGTTGACGATTATAGTCCTCAATGATTTCCTGATAGCGCTCATGATACTTGATACGGTCAGGATTGTTGAACAACATGGCACCCAATCGAACTTGGATCAACTCCTGAAGGTCTTTCATCACCAGATTCTTTTTCTTCGCCATGGCGAATTCTCGCCGCAGCAAGTCAAAATCAATTTGGCTGATGTCGAACTGCCTGGATGGCGTTATCCCCTGCGCCGCTTGCTCAATATGAACATACTCACTGATAATGTTGTTGATCTCCACCATCAAGTCAACATTTGAGACAGTTTTACGTTTTTTCTTCAACTCACCATAGATGGCTACAATAGCCTCATACCGGTTGCGAACATCCGGCTCAATATCTTCACGATTGGCATATTTCATCAGCCGGATAAGCTCAGAGGCATAGGTTTGGAATGTCTTCTTCTCTTCAATGGTAGAGGACACCGCATTGGCTGCAGTCTGCAGCAGTGCCAGTTTTTCAAAGTCTTTTGCATGGATCAGTTCCTGCAATGAAACGCCATATCCATCAAGAAAGATCTCTGTCGCCGCGATAGTCTCCAAAATCCGGGCGATCAGTTTTTCCTTATCCACCGTCGGGTCAGCACTACCGTTGCCATTCACATTGGCAGTATAATCAGCCAGCGCTTTTCGCAGAGCTTTGACGATTCCGATGTAGTCGATGATCAGACCATTGCTTTTGCCCTCGGCCACACGGTTGGCGCGGGCGATGGTCTGCATCAATGTGTGCGCTTTCAGCGGCTTATCCAGATAGAGACAGGACAGGCACTTCACATCAAACCCGGTCAGCCACATAGCACAGACAAATACGACGCGAAGCGGGTTGGCGGAATCCTTGAATTCCTTATCCAGCTCCCGTTTTTCCATCTTTTCCCGGTGCGTTTTTATATCTAACCCCCATTTCTGGAAGGTTTGTATCTCGTTCTGCTCCTGGCTGATGACTACGGCCATTTCCGTTTCCTGCATCCATTGCAGCTTGCGTTCCAGCTCCTGTGTCTCCTGCTGTGTGGCGTGCTTGATGCGAATTTTCAAAGCGTCTATCTCAGCAGCCCAGTATTTCTGCACCAGGTCGTACATCCGCACACAGGTCACCTTGTTCAGGCAGACAAACATGGCCTTGCCGCTTGTCCACAGGTCAGAGTAGTGACCGACAAAATCCCGGGCAATGGATTCCAGACGCGGCGTTGCTGTCAGCAGATGGATTTCTTTTGCAAACTCTGCTTCCAGCTTGTCCTGTTGGTCTACATCCAAATCCGCCTGCTCGATGGCGTCCAGAATGCGGTCTGTAATTTCCGGGTTGTCTTTTACATCCAGAATCTTCTCACCGCGGTTTTCGTAGTACAGTGGCACAGTCGCCCCATCCTCTACGGCTCGCTTGAAGTCGTACACAGATATGTAGCCGCCGAAGGTACGCTCGGTGATGTTGTCGCTGGACAGCAGCGGCGTTCCTGTAAAACCGATACGTGACGCCGTGGGCAGCAGACGCACCATATTGTCCGCAAAGATACCGTACTGACTGCGGTGGGCCTCGTCCGACATGATGACAATATCATGGTCGGGATAGATTGGCTCCACATCCGCCTTGTTGAACTTCTGGATCAGTGTAAAGATGAAGCTCGGGTTGCCTTTCAGTTTATCAATCAGGTCGCCGCCGCTGGACGCGATAAACTGGTTTGCTTTTGTTTTTCCAAGAATACCGCAGTTTTCAAAGGTGTCGCTGATCTGTGTGTTCAGCTCGTCGCGGTCGGTCAGGATCACGATAGTGGGCGAGCCGGAGAATTTGCGGCGGATCTTCTGTGCCAGGAACACCATAGAGTAGCTTTTTCCGCTGCCCTGGGTATGCCAGAACACGCCCAGCTTACCATTGTTCAGCTTTCTGGCTTCATAGGCTTTGACGGCCTCGTTCACACCGAGGTATTGATGGTTGCGGGCAAGGATTTTTGCCGTATGCCCGCCGGAATGGTCAAAGAGGATAAAGTTTTCCAGCAGATCCAGAAAGTTTTCCTTTTTGCAAATGCCGCGAAGCATGGTTTCCAGTGCCACGCTGCCCTGCTCCTGCTCGGATAGACGCTTCCACTCATGGAAAAACTCGTATTTGCTGCCCAACGTGCCGACCTTGGCTTCCGTTCCGTTGGAGAGGATCAGGAAAGCATTGTAGTAGAACAAGTGGGGAATGGTGTCCAGATAATCGGTGTAGTTGTTGGTGTAGGCGTCCTGCACATCCACCGTGTTCTTCTTCAGTTCAATAAACAGCAGAGGAATCCCATTGACAAAGCCGACAATATCTGTGCGGCGGCGGTACAGGTCGCCGTGGATCTTCAGCTCCTTGATGGCGAGGAAATGGTTGTTATCGGAATTCCGGAAGTCGATGACGGCAGCTTTCTTCTCCTCGGTCTTGCCATTCGGCTTTTTGACCGTGACGGGGATACCATCCCGAATCAGGAAATACTTCTCTTCGTTGATTTGTAACAGGGAAGCGGTAGACAGGCGGTTCTCCAGCTTTCGCTGTGCTTCGTCTGCCTGCGCAGGCGTGAGCCAAGGATTCAGACGCAGCAGAGCCTCCCGAAAATAACGGGCCAGCAAAATCTCTTTGTAGCTCTTGCGGCCAAAGGTGCCGTTTTCGCCCAGTTTCTCCGTGTTGTAGGCAAAGGCGACCTCCCAGCCCAGCTCATCGTGGAGCAGATGCCCAGCACTTTCCTGCACGAGTATATTTTCGGAATAGTCGTTGCTCATAGAATCACCATCCGTTAAAATTTAATAATACAATCTCACTTTCACTTAGGAAGCGAATATTCTTCTTTTATTTTATCGATTGTTGTATAAATTACATCATACTCCGGCTTACTCCTCATGCACACCCAATCCGATTTCAACTGTGTAATCTCATCTTCTTCAACATACGGTGCTATTTTCACCAAATCTTGTTCGAACTTATTCTGCAAGTTCATAGGCATAGTTACAAAGAAAACAACAAGAAAATACAAAAGTACAACTAAGATAATAAGTAAAATAGAATGCTTACCAATCTGCTTTCCTTTTTTGACCAGTATCGGGATATTATCAGCATTTCCACAATTTTCTTTAGCTTTTGGCTTTGTCAAAACCTCCACAGATATTTCACCGAGTTTCTCTTCTGAAAGATTTTTAGTCTTTTTCTCTAAGTTAATGACAGCTTTGTAAACATTTATACCATCTCTAATGGTCAATACTGCTGTTCCGGCTAACACACTCAATCCGCTAAAAATAAGTAATTCCAGAAGGAAGTTATCAGCGTAGGTCGCGGCAAGCGAATATATAATGTTTGAAACTGTTCCCAATATGGAGGACCCAACCAATGGCGCAATCGCAATCAGCCAGTCACCAAATTTAATAATTACAGTTGTTACCAACGAAACAACTACGCCAATCCAAATCTCTCGCTTATATTTTCGGTATAATTCTCTCATTCTTGCACCTCATATCCTTTGTATTGCAAAACATCACAGTAAATTCTTCGGGCAATCTCATTGTTACACCTCGAGTTCTCCGCTCATCAGTTTGGGGAGCAGGCGGTCACGGGATTCAACTAAAAGATTGTTTTGCAAATATATCTTTTTGATTTTACAATGAATAGCGCCCAAGACTCTCTCTGCTTTCAAAAGGATATCTTGACTGGGGCAAAGGACTACAAGCTGCTCAATCACATCACGGTATAGTTCTTGCTGATTTGTAGACCCGCGTCCCATCCCCATCAAGTATTCCTGTTGGCTTTTGATTACATGATAGATATAATTTGGATTCTCTTTTGCGCGGATAAGCGTAACATGAGAGTCAAATGTCGTATTGGGATAGTCTCCATATACTCGCCCGACACGTCCGAGCGTTCCTGCCCCTGTGGAGCAAATCACAGTATCGCTATCCTGTAGATTTAAGGTTGTCGCATACTCTTTTTCCTGACGTCTTGATTCGGAAATATCCATAATCGAATTACGAATACATTTTTGGTTAATTACGGAATACTTCCCATTGTTAGAATACTTGGGTGTTATTCCTCTCTTTAGAACTGAAGTTACTTCAGATAGTACCATCCTTTCCCACCCCTCAGGGACGCCATCCACGATGAGTGTGGTTTCGTGGCCGGGGAAGCGCAGGTCTACAAACCATTCCTTATACAGCCGCTGCGCCGCTTCCTCTAAAAGCTTGATCTGCTTCTGGTTGTTTTCAATCAGGTCATCATAGGTGGAAAGAACATCTGCAATACGCTTCTGAATTTCAATTGGTGGTTTATCAATAACAACACTTTTCAGCTTTTGGCTCGGCATATGTTTTATGGTTGCACCAGTAAAATACTGTTCCAGAACACCAGTTTTGCCGGAAAGCAGAAACCAATAATACAAATACCGATAATCGAGGCAGTCATGCACACGAACCCGATGCAGAGCCTTCTGAATTTTCATGTTAGGAATTTGATCTTTCCAGATTGCGCAGCGACCAGGCTCTCCACCTTCACAGATAACAAGATCACCATATTTTAATCCATAGCGATCTTGTTCGTCCTCTTCAAAACGCATTTCCGAAAGATTCTCAAGATTGAAACTTCCCCAACGAACATCAACATTTGCAAGATATGGCTGGTATTCACCACGATTCTTTTCTTGGTCAAGCATCTTGCCGAGGCAAGAATCGGTAACATCGCCAAGAATGGCTTTATCCCACCTCATAGCCCCATCTCCTTCATATTCTTGGAGATGGTCTGCATCAGCTCATTAGATTCCGCCTGCAAATCTATCAGCTCTCGGTGGATCTCTGCCATGCGCTGGGCAAAGTCCACGCCGTCATCCTCTGCGGCGGCTACGCCCACATAGGCGCCGGGGGTCAGAGAATAGTTCTTCTCCGCAATCTCCGCACGGCTTGCCACCTTGCACAGACCGGGAATGTCCTGATACGCTCCTTCACCGAACTTTTCGTAGAGCCATTGTGCATCATCAATCACAGTAAGGATTCTGTTCAATTTACTTCTGGCGGCATCCTGTTCGGCTATAACGGATCTTTTATAGTCTTTAATGTTCTTATAGCCTCGTTTTTTTGCTATAAAATACTGGTTGATGCGTTCAAATAGTGTCACATCGTCAAATATCTGCTCAGTTGTTCGCTTCCAAGAATCATAAATCCTGTTGATATACTCATTCGCATCAAAGCAATCGGAAAGAACCTTTATTGACGCAACTTTAGCAGAAAATGCCTGCACATGTTGAATCGTATCTGCATAGATGTTATCTGTATAAACAGGAATATCGCGGCAAATATCATCCAGTTCAGCAAGCAAAGTTGAGATCTTCGCATAATACTCGCCCAGAAGTTTGCGGTATTTCCCCGTCTCGCCCCGGTACAGCCACACGATGGCGTTCAGGTTTTTGAGCTGCCACTCGCTCCACTCGTTCAGAGTGCGGTCGACCACGGTATAATAATTACGGGCGTCGATGAACAGCATCTTGTCCTGCAATTCTTGGGGCTTTCCCTTATCAAAGAACCACAGGGAGCAGGGCAGACTCTTGGTGTAGAAGAAGTTATTGCCCACGCTGACCATCACATCCACATGGCCGGTCTCCACCAATTTCTGCCGGATGTCCCGGTCCTTACCGGAGCTGTCCGTGGCAGAGGACGCCATGACGAAGCCCGCCCGGCCATGCTCGTTCAGGTAGGAATAGAAGTATGAAATCCACAGATAATTGGCGTTGCCGAACTCCTTGTTCTTATTGATACTTGGCAGTCCAAAAGGCAGCCGCCCCGCACTCTGGGCGGACTCCGAGTTTACCTTGTCCACATTGAACGGCGGATTGGCCATGACATAGTCGCAGCAACCGTCCAGATTGTGGGCGTCGTGATAGAAGGTATTTGCTTCATCGCCGGACTTGATGATGCCGTTGAGCCCGTGAACAGCCATGTTCATCAGGCAGAGTTGGGCATTGTACTCCACTTTTTCCTGCCCGTAAAAGGTCATGGCAGAATTGGCTTCCATCCCGGCGGCATTGACAAAATCGCCGGTCTGGACAAACATACCGCCGCTGCCGCAGGCAGGATCCAGAAGAACGCCGCCAGACGGTTCCAATACATTGACGATCATCTTGACCAGAGATTTGGGCGTGAAGAACACACCATCGTCCTGGGCAATGTTCTTGGCAAACTTATTGAGGAAGTATTCATAGATGCGGCCAATGACATCGCCGCCTACCTCGTCCAGTGCACTGTTGTTGAAGATGCGGAGCAGCTCGGCCAGAAGTTCGTCGGAGAACATGGTGTAGTCCTTTGGCAGCACACCGGTGAGCTGCTCAGACTGGGTCTCCACCAGCTCCATGGCGTTGTTGACCACCTCGCCCAAACTGTTCATGGTGTGACCACTTTGGTTGCTCAGCCCCGCGGATGCGATATCGGCAGGAAGATTGACCAGATATTCATACTGCGCTTCCTTGGGGAGGAATAGTGCGCTCTTAGATACAAAGTCGCTGGCTTCCACGGGCATGACGCGGCCACTGCGCACCGGGCGGATCTTCAAAATCTCTGCTTCTACCAGCTTGAAGCGGCTGTATGCGTAACGCAGAAAAATCAGACCCAGCACGGGCATACAGTATTGGTTAGAGGTCAGCTTGGAGCCTGCGCGCAGCAGGTCGGCGGACTCCCAAAGGTCAGCCTCAAGTTTTCTGATATTTATCATTGGCGTTGTCTCCAGTTTCAGGATTTCAGCTTATAGGTTCTGTTTCGATTTCCGCCTTCGGCTACAACAATTTCCTCCTCAGTTAGTTCAGAGAGGAGTTTCTTAGCTCGTGTACTCTTAACTCCAAGTAGCTCTGCAACATCAGCACTTTTAGCCGAAATATGATCTGTCAGGTAAGCGATGATTTCTTCTTTTTGCCGTGCAGATTTTATCGTCATTTTTTTATCGTCACTTTTTATCGCCGCTTTTTTATCGTCGCCATTGGAGAATAAAAGTGTTAATGTTGTCCGCTCCGGCTCGAGTTGCTCTGTAATCTCCGGAGTTGTCCAATTCTGCGCATGCCAGACACGGAAAATATTCGGAATGTCAGGATCGGGCAAATCTACCGTGTGTAGGGATTTATCTGCCCATTCTTCCACTCCCATCAGGATGATGCCGCCATGGGTATTGGCAAAGGCGGAATAGGTTTCCCAAATGCTCTTGGGCAGCCCGCCAAGGGCTTTCTTTGCCTCAATGCGGTTGTTCTCCCGATATTGCTCGATTTTGGAAAAGTCAATCATGATTTTCCTCCTTTACGAGCTCGATGATGTCGCAGAAATCACAGTCCAGAGCTGCACAAATCTTTGTTAAGATTTCCGTACTGACATGCTGGTTCTTACCCAGTTTAGCAAGAGCGGTGGTGGACATACCGGTGGCTAAACGCAGATCCTTCTTTTTCATGTTTTTATCAATTAGGAGTTTCCAGAGCTTATTATAACAAATTGTCATCGTAACACCTCGTGTCAGTACACACTAATACAGATTAATTCTAACACAACAGCTTCAATTTGTCTATTGAAAATCCAGTTTTCAGATCTGAACTTACATTTTCAGAGCGCAGATTTCAAATCAAACCGACACGCAAAAAGTTGCGGAAGCATCCATATTCACTTGTGGAAACCAAACTGCCTGCACTTGAAATGGTACGCCGAGCGAGCAGGAATAAAATCGGCCGGTTCAATAAACAGAATATTCGAGAGCTATGCCCGACGCTCAGTGACAGTTCTATCGAAGGAGCCTTGCGTAAGCTGGTCGCTGACGGTGAACTGAAAAAAGAAGGAAAAGGGAAAAATACCTGTTACTTCAGGTTGAATTAATTTCCACTTCGTAGCAAATACTTCTCATTCCTTGTCTATTGCGGCGCAGGAGATGAGGTAGCTGTGTCGGATTTTTCTCAACGATTTTCCGGAAAGTTTTCGCGTTTTCGATTTTACCCAAAGAGATCGTAAAACCTCTCTTATTGCGCTATAACGCCTACGGGCAGAGTATTATCCATAGTTGAAGAAGCAAGCCGGGGCGACGCCTCGGCTTGCTTTTCTAAACCCGCTGTTTACTTTCTTGCTAATTTTAGATATGATATTAGCAAGAAAGTAGTGGCCGCGCGACAGCCTATCCGCTTTGCGGATCGACACGATTCAAATACCGGCAACTTCGAGTCGGATTCCCTTAACAGCACGCACTTTCCCTTAATTTGCGCCTGTATTTAAGGGAAAGCTGATCGCGATACGGGAAAGCATCTGTTCGCAAGCGGTCGCGTTCAAAATATGGAGGAACCCATGAAAAAGATACTGGTGATACTGGGCGGCGGACGCCCGAGGGGAAATACACGACAGCTGGTGGATGCTTTCGCACGCGGGGCAACAGATGCCGGGCATGAGGTGGAAATCGTTTCCCTGAATAAAGTTCAGGTGAACGGCTGCCTTGGCTGCAACGTCTGTCGCTACGGGAAACCTTGTATCCAGAAGGACGGCTTCAACGCGCTTGTGCCCAAAATCAAGGCGGCGGACTGCATCGTCTTTGCCTCGCCGTTGCTGTTCTGGACGATCTCGTCCAAGCTGAAAGCGTTCGTGGAGCGGTTCTACTGCATTGCGGAGGAGGACCCAAACCCGCCGCTGGGCAGGTATGAGAAATATCAGGTTAGGGACGCTGCGCTGCTTATGACATCGGCGGACAATTTCTTCTGGACCTTTGAGCAGGCGGTGTCCTACTACCAGTTTGCCATTGTGAACTATATCGGCTTCCATGACCGTGGGATGCTTCTGGCTGGCGGCTGCGGAGATACCAACGGCAAGCCGCAGATAGATAAGACCACCCATTTGGCGGAAGCATACGAGTTCGGAAAACGGATTTATGACTGAGGCACATCGAATTTGCAAGTGGGGCATAGAATATGGTCGATAAAAGATATTATGAAAAACTCGGTGGGTTCTCTTATTTGTTGGGTGAACTGAGAAAGAAGCTCGGCAAGGAGCAGACTGATGTTCTGGTCAATGATGCAGTGAAGCTCTGCAACGAATTGTGTGACCAATATAAAAATCTGCCCAAGAAAGAAAAGCTACATACCGAACAGATGATCTTCCCGCGGGCGGCTATCTATCTGCAAATGATCAAATACATCCCCCACGAAGAGGCCATAGGCCTGATAGAAGAATCCGTAAGAATAGGCGTAGAGCCTGATAGGAACCGTCTGCACATTGCAACGAAGCTCCCGCTTATCCGACCGCTGTTCTTTAAGATTTTCCACAAGATGATCGGCACTATGTTCAACGGAGACGCGGGTTTCAAATTTGAAGAAATTGAAGCCGACAGCAGGCATTACAGGGTCGATGTTCTGCAATGCCCCTATATGAAGTATTGCGAGTTGCTGGGCTGCAAAGAGCTGACGAGCACTTTCTGCCTGAGCGATGACCGCGTCTACGGGAATATGCGCGGCATCACTTTTGAGCGGCAAGGCACGATAGGCCGAGGCAGCGATAAATGTGATTTCTATTTTTACATGGGTTAACTGCGGGTGAACGCTGTGGATCACTCTATTTTTTTCAAACAGTCTCATTGCATAAGAGCTATAAATAGGTTACTCTTACGGCGGAGGTGAGCAAAGATGGCCAACGAAGATAAAAAAGATTTTAATGCGATGCTGCATGACAATAAGGATATGCCAAAATTTCAGACTATTACAGACCCGGAAAGCATAGAGAAATACGGCGGCAGCAAGATGTATTTCGCTCCGCCCATTGAGTACGATAGAGTGATGAGAAAAATTCCATACGGCAAAGTGATCACCGTTGGGGAAATACGCGCTCATTTCGCGAAAATGAGCGGCGCTGATTTCACGGAACCGATCACGGCAGGGATTTTCGTTTCTATTGCGGCGTGGGCGAGCTATCAGCGCGCGGAGGATGAGACGCCTTATTGGAGAACACTGAAAGCCAACGGAGAATTAAATGCAAAATACCCGAATGGTATCGAAGCGCAGAAAGAAAAATTAAAAGCAGAGGGACACACCATCATCGAAAAGGGACGCAAAAATAAGCGGTACTATGTAAAGGACTACGAAAAATATCTTTTCGATTTGAGATAAAGACGGCGGTCAAGCCGCGGAGGAAACATTATGGATATAAGATATGCGGAAATGGAAGATATTGCGGCGATCACTGCGGTCGAGGCGGAATGCTTTCCGCCCGCGGAAGCTGCGACGGAAAAGGACTTCATTGAGCGGGTCCGGTATTACGGCAATCATTTCTGGCTGATGCACGACGGCGAAAAGCTGATAGCGTTTGTGGACGGGTTCGTAACGGACGAGCCTGATCTGACCGACGAAATGTATGAAAACGCGGCAATGCATAACGAAAACGGCGCATGGCAGATGATCTTCGGCGTCAATACGCTGCCCGAATACCGCAGACACGGATATGCCGGGGAACTGCTTCGCCGCGCCATCGACGACGCAAAGCGGCAGGGGCGCAAAGGACTTGTGCTGACCTGCAAGGAACGGCTTATCCCGTATTATGCGAAATTCGGATTCAAGGACGAGGGCGTGTCCGACAAATCCACGCACGGCAATGTTGTATGGCATCAGATGCGCCTGGTATTTTGACAAATCGGGATTTGGAAAGGTGAGAAAATGGAAATTCGATATATTATACCTACTGATGATAGAATGGAAATAAGCAGGATATATGAGGAAAGTTGGAAGTGCGCATATAAAGGCATAATACCTCAAGACTATCTGGATTCAATTTCTAATGGACGCTGGTCGTCAACCTTAGATAACCCAAACTGGAAAACATTGATTTGTATTGACAATGGCAGAATCGTGGGAACAAGCAGTTTTTGTAAATCCCGTTTTGAGCAGTTTCACGACTGGGGTGAAGTTATTTCGATATATCTGCTACCGAATTATATGGGTAAAGGCTATGGAAAAACTCTTATGAAATCTACCATTTCAGAATTAAAAATACAAGGATACGAAAATATCTTTTTGTGGGTTCTTGAAGAAAACAGCAGAGCAAGGCATTTTTATGAACAATTTGGTTTTTCACCGACAGATGATTTTTTAGATGATAATATCGGAGGGAAAGAATTACGAGAAGTCCGATATATCTACAAATAGCGATAAATTCTAGCTTGCGCAACTGTTATTTGCTTACACTTCCGCAATACGGACAGGAGGGAATTTCTGAATGAAAACTTATGAGCTCCGCAGCCCAGAGGACATAGCCGCGCTCACGGAGGAATGGGGCTTTCTGCCCTTTTTCGCAGGGGAAATTCCCGGCTTTTCCGTCGAGGAGTGCTGCCCACCGGAGCTGTGGTTTTCAGAAGAAGAGGATGGCCCATGGGAATGGAAAGGGCCTGTTGCCCGAAGCGGACGCTGCGTATATGGGAAATTCTTCGGCGGCAGGGCAGGCTTTATCAGCCGGGAATGGCTTCCCGACTTTGCCAATTTCCGCAGGGATGGATATGACTTTGACGCCCGTTATGATGACGGGCTTGCGTCCCACAAAGATAAGACGGTCTATGACACGGTAACGGAACACGGCGCACTGCTATCGAAAGAACTCAAGCACCTTTGCAATTACGGGAAGGGCGGGAACACCGGCTTTGACACGGTGATCACGCGGCTTCAGATGCAGGCATATCTGACCGTAGGCGACTTTGTTTATATGCAGGATAAACACGGAAAGCCCTACGGCTGGGGCGTCGCAAAGTACACCACCCCGGAGGCACTGTTCGGATATGACTTCGTGACCTCGGCGTATGGCAGAGAGCCGGAGGAGTCGAGAGCGCGCATCATTGCGCATCTGGGAAGTATCTTGCTGGGGATCAATGAGAAGCAAATCATAAAACTGATCGGGTGAGGGATAATATTACATTCCGGAGGAGACCGGTGACCGGCATAACGGAGTTTGAATAAGCCAAGCAAATTAGAATTAGAACGCATCTGTTCATACGAGCAGATGCGTTCTTGTTCAGTCATCGGAGTCGTAGCCTTTTTCGTTGAGCGTCCTCTGTAATTTCTGAAACTTCTTACTTTTTACCCCTTACCAAAAACATCGGTGTGGAGGAGAAGCTTACCTTTTCTTCGTCCGACCAGACATGCTGCCAGACCGTTTCGTCTGCCTCGACCTGTAGGCCAACCTCGGAAAGCTGTTTGAGATCCCATGCGGGGCGCCGTATGTCAGAGAGCGGTACGCGGCGTGCAATGTCTTCCATCACATCAAAGTGTTCGCCCTCAGCTCCTACGTTTTGATCCCAGACGCCCTGCTCGGCGCTGTTGGCGCGATCTTTATCATAGGCCGCCTGAGCGTCTTCGTCGAAAAGATAGGCATACCAGTTCGCATCGAAATTCAGCAGAATGCCGCCTTTTTTCAGCACCCGCACCCATTCCGCGTATGCACGCTGAGGATGAGGCAGGTTCCAGGTCAGGTTGCGGCTGATAACCAGATCAAAGCTCTTGTCCATGAGGTACAGTGCCTCCGCGTTCATCTCCATAAACTGTATCTCGGAGGCCAAAGGGCCTGCGTTTTCTTTTGCCTCGGCCAGCATGGCGGGGGTCAAATCGATTGCCGTCACATTGCAGCCCAGCTCGCACAGCAAAATTGCAAAGAAGCCCGGGCCTGTGCCGACCTCAAGTACACGGAGATCCGCAAGTGCGCGGTCAGAAAAATGCTGCGTCAACTCCTCGCGCAGGCAGTTTTTCCACCGCTGCCGCTGTTCGGTAGAAAGCTCATGCCGGTTGACCTCCGAATAGCCGGAGGCGCGGCCGGTCCAGTATTCTTTGTTTTCATCAAGTATCGTCTTTGGGCACACCGTAAGTCACCATTGGGCCTTTCTCAATAATGTTCAGCGAGGAGCATTGATGCAGCAGCATGCCGTCCTCGGGTGCGTATTCGATAAAGAGACTGTGACCAAAGTAGTCGCGGATCTCGCCCAGCTTTTCACCTTTGCGGAACCAGTCACCGACCTTTTTCTCCGGATACCAGCAGCCAGTGCAAGGTGCGTCGTCGCTGTATTCTAAAAGCTGCTGCTTGGGGTAGCGCACGCATTTCCCCTCCAGCACACCGAGGCAGCGCAGGATGTTCCGCACGTCGGCTTTATCTGCCTCAACCTCTTCACGACTGAACAGGCTTAGCTGTCCTCGCTCAATAAGCACACTGGGGATGCCGTGGACGGATGCGAGGTTATATGCTCCGCCGGTACGGCAGCGGGAGCGCACATAGTAACTCGTATTGACGCAGGCGACTATCCGTTTTGCCGTCTCTTCCGCAGGTGTATCACCCAAGTAGTAGCAGTATGGAATCAGAGATTCATATCCGTCACCGCTGTGCAGATCGATATATGCATCCACATTCCTGATAAAAACCTCAAAGAGCATGTGTGCCAGCCGATCCGCCTCGCTGCCGTCCCGGTCACCAGGAAAAACACGGTTGAGGTTTTTGCCGTCTTCATAGACCATAGACATAGTGCGATTTTCAAAGCCGGAGCGGTTTGCCAAAGGCAGAATGATAACATTGCCGTGCAGTTCTGAGACATCCAGTTCGTTGGACAACTCAATGGCGGCCTGAATTCCCACATACTCAGCATTGTGTATGCCTGCGGAGATAAGCACGGTCAACCCAGGCTGCTGCCCACAGAGCAGCACATGGGGAATGTGCAGCTCGGTACCCTCCACATGAATATGGTCTTTGATAGTTTTGCCGGGCGTCAACTCATGCCCAGCGATGGTTTTAGGGTGCATAGACGGCTCCAGTTATTATAATTTCCATGTTACAGTAACATGACAAAGGTCGCTCCGCAAGCCCCCCGGGGGGATTCCAGACACAACTTTTTTCAAAATTTTCGAAATAAATATCCCCCCCAGGGGCTTCCGCGAAGAAAAGAGCTGGAGTATGATTACAAACAACAATCGTGTCGTTTGCTGAGTGCTTTTGCGTTTGAGAGAGCACAACTCATTGTTTAAACAGGGGAATTGACTTATGGAATTGATCAAGCATAGAGTGGCACACTACTGGTCTCACCGGGCGGACTCCTTTGAGAAGCAGCGTCTGCGCGAATTTGACAGCGAGAAACGGGATCGCTGGCTCGCGGAGCTTTGCCGCTATCTGCCGCAGGGAAAAACGCTGCGTATTCTTGATGTCGGAACTGGAACAGGCTTTTTCGCCTGCCTGCTCGCAGCGGAGGGGCACAAGACTGTCGGTATTGATCTGACCCCAAACATGATCGAGCATGCCAAACACATGGCAGCCGTTCTGGGACTTGACGCGCGCTTTCAACTCATGGACGCTGAGGAGCCGGACTTTGAGCCAGAAAGCTTCGACGTGTTGGTGACGCGCAACCTGACGTGGACGCTGCCGCATATCGAGAAAGCCTACCGGGAATGGTACAGGATCCTCAAGCCGGGCGGAATTCTGATCAATTTCGACGCGGATTACTGCGCTGCGCTTGAGGACGAAGATGAGCATGATCTGCCTGAAAACCATGCCCACAAGCTTGTGCCTGACTGCATGATGCAGGAAAACGACTCCATCACTATGGAGATCGGTGCTTATCATGGACCAAGACCCCAGTGGGACGTACAACTGCTGATCGAGGCCGGCTTTGAGCGCGTTACCGTTGATACGGGCGTGTACCGGCGGATATACGCCGAGATCGACGAATTTTTTAACCCAACGCCGATCTTCACAATCGCGGCATTCAAAGCAGAGGAACGACCATGAAACATTATGCGCTTCGGCGACTGCTGCAGTTGATCCCAATCCTGCTGGCGATAACGTTTCTGTCTTATGGGATGATACGTCTTGCGGGCAGCGATGTGGTCGAGCAGAAAATGGAAAACACCAGCGGTACAGTCTCGCAGGAGATGATCGACGCCGCCAGAGAGGAGCTTGGGCTGGACAAGCCCTTCCTTGTACAATACTTCACATGGCTCGGCAATCTGCTCCGCGGTGATATGGGAACCTCGTACGTCTCAAACAGACCGGTTTTTACGACTTTTATATCCAAGCTCCCGGCCACACTGCTTCTGACGGCTGTATCAATTTTGCTGACGGTGATCATATCGATCCCACTCGGTATCTGGTCGGCTGTCAAGCAGAATAAGGTGACCGATTACGTGATCCGAACGGCGAGCTTCATCGGCAACTCACTGCCGAACTTCTTTGTTTCTCTGCTGCTGATGTATCTGTTTGCCATCCGACTGGACTGGTTCCCGGTGATATCCCGGGGCGTCAGCCTCCAGAGCGTGGCGCTGCCCGCACTTACTCTGGCGATCGCTATGTCCGCCAAATATCTGCGGCAGGTTCGAGCCACGGTGCTTGATGAACTGAGCAAGGACTATGTTCTCGGCGCAAAGGCGAGAGGCGTGAAGTTCTCCACAACTATGACAAAAAGTGTTTTGAAGGCATCTCTCGTCACGATCATCACCCTGCTGACGCTCTCCATCGGCTCCCTCCTTGGGGGAACCGCTATCGTCGAATCCATCTTCATGTGGGATGGCGTGGGCAAAATGGCTGTGGACGCCATCAACATGCGTGACTATCCGATCATTCAGGCCTATGTGATGTGGATGGCGATCATATATGTTTTAGTCAACCTGATCACGGATCTGAGTTATCGATTTCTGGATCCAAGGATCCGGCTGGGAGGAATCGAGCAGTGAATGGAACGGTTACGGTAAGGATCCAGAGAGTTAGAAGGAACACGATCAAGAGCCGCCTGATATTCTTCATCCTGTTAGCTGCGATTTTGCTCCTTGTAACTGTTTTCTCGGACAAGCTCGCGCCGTATGACCCGTATGCACAGGATCTGAGCATATCGAAGCAGCCTCCGTCCGCAGCGCATTGGATGGGAACTGATCAGTATGGCCGCGATGTGTTCTCACGTGTGCTTATCGGCGCACAGACCAGTATTTTTTCCACATTGACCTTGGTTGCCGCTATTTCTCTGTTCGGCACCATTGTGGGAACACTGTGCGGATACTATGGCGGCGTAGTTGATTCCGTCATGATGCGCATCTCTGACGTTTGTTTGGCCTTTCCCGGACTGGTGTTTGCGCTGGCGATCGCCGCTTTGCTGGGCGGTGGTGTAAGCAACGCAGTGCTTGCACTGGCAGTTATCAGCTGGCCGAAATACGCGCGCGTGGCCCGCAGTCAGACCTTGGCCCTGAAGAGCAGCGACTTCATGGCGGCCGCGCAGCTCTCGGGAGACACTTCGCTGCAGATGATCCTGCGGCATATCCTGCCGAACATCCTCGGCCCTATCCTTGTCACAGCCATGCTGGACATTGGCACCATGATGATGGAGTTGGCTGGCTTGAGTTTTCTCGGGCTCGGTGCCCAGCCTCCAACAGCCGAGTGGGGCAATATGATGAGCGGCGGTCGAAGCATGCTGCAGACATATCCCTGGCTTGTCCTTTCACCGGGCGCTGCGATCTTTCTGACGGTTGTGACTTTCAATCTGCTGGGTGATACGGTCCGTGACTATATGGATCCCAAAAACTCCCGCGCACGTTAATTTGAATAAGAAAACAGTATAAAAACAGAAAGGAAAAAGAAAACTATGAAAAAACTGCTGGCAATCTTGCTGGCGCTCTGCCTATCTGTCGGCATTCTGACCGGCTGCGGCAGCAGCGCCGCCTCCCCCGCTGCCTCTGACCCCTCCGACACTGCCGGTGCAAAGAAAACCTTTGTGTTCGGTGACACGACCTTTAACGCAGAAAACGAAGAACCCGACATCAACCCCCACTACGCATATTCCGGCTGGCCCTGCATCCGTTACGGCGTCGGCGAGACATTGATGAAAATAGCAGATGACGGCACGCTGGAACCCTGGCTGGCAGAGGGTTATGAGCTTGTCGATGAAACGACTTGGAAGATCACACTGAAAGACAATGTCTGCTTCTCCAATGGCAGAGCCTGCGACGCTGCAGCGGTCAAGTCATGCTTTGAACATCTGATCGAGGTACATGAACGTGCCGCAGGCGATCTGAAGATCGCCTCAATGGAAGCCGACGGCAATGTACTGACCATTATTACCTCTGAGCCTAACCCGGCTCTGATGAACTATCTTTCCGAGGCCTACGGCTGCATCATTGACATGGAAGTCGGTATTCCGGAGAACGGTTGTGTCGTCGGCACCGGCCCTTATGTGGCAACCGAGGTAGTCACCGACGATCATGTGAATCTGGTGAAAAATGTCAACTACTGGGATGGCGAAGTACATATTGACGAGATTACCGTCCGCACCATCTCCGACGGCGACACGCTGGCGCTGGCGCTCCAGTCCGGCGAGATCAACGCCGCCTACGGCATGGCCTACGCCAGCTATCCGCTCTTTGAGAACGACGACTATAAGTTCACCAGCATCCAGACCAGCCGCTGCTTCTGGGGCATGATGAACCTGAACGATGAAAATCCCAACTCCGCCATCATGCAGGACCCCGCCGTCCGCAAGGCGATCGCTCTGGGCATTGACAAACAGGGCTTTGTGGATGTACTGCTCAACGGCTACGGGTACACTGCTGTCGGCGCTTTCCCTGATAGTTTCTCCTTTGGTCAGGGCATAAAGACCGAAAGCTACGATCCCGAGCAGGCCATGCAGGTTCTCGAAGAAGCCGGCTGGGTCGATACCGACAGCGACGGCATTCGAGAGAAGAATGGCGTCAAGCTCACTATTCGCTGGCTGACCTATCCCTCTCGTCAGGAGCTTCCTCTGCTGGCAGAATCCGCACAGGCCACACTCAAGGAGATCGGTATGGATGTTCAGATCAACAGCACGAAGGATCACAACTCCATCCGCAAGGATCCCACTGCGTGGGATATCTGGGTCAGCGCTAACGTCAACGCAGGACTGGGCGATCCTGCAAACTTCTTTACGACTTATTGCCTGGACGGTTCTGTAAAGAATAACGGCGGTCACCACAGCGACAGACTTGAGGAGCTGGCAGTTAAACTGCGCGGCACCTTTGACACTGCTGAACGCAGCAGAATCGCCATCGAGATGCAGCAGGAGCTGTTGGATGACAACTCCTATGTCTTCTGCTCTTTCCTGCGCATGAGCATGATCATGCAGTCCAACGTCAGCGGTCTGGAGGCTCACGCCTGCGACTTCTATGAGCTGACTGCAGATCTGGATATCACCTGAGCATAGATAACAATAACGAGAACGGGGGCGGGTTTGCCCGCCCCCGTATAATGATGATGGGCTCAGTGCAGGTGCAATTTCTGTATTGAGCCGATGACCATTAGTTTTAATCAAAATGAGGTCGTACAATGGCAGTATTATTGGATTATCAGCATGTGGAAATCTCCTTTGGCGGAAATCCTGTGGTTCATGACGTGAGCTTTCAGCTCCATCCGGGTGAGATCCTCGGCCTTGTAGGCGAGTCTGGAGCAGGCAAATCCACGATCATCAAGGCTGCCATGGGCTTGCTTGGCAGCAGCGGCATGGTTACAAAGGGAGACATATGGTTTGAAGGGAAAAACTTGCCGGATCTGTCAGATAGAGAAATGCGCCTGATCTGTGGGGAGAAGATCGGCATGATTTTTCAGGACTGCGGCGCTTCCCTGAGTCCGATCCGAACAATTGGCGAGCAAATTGTGGAAAGCATGGCAGCACACCGCAAAGTTGATGTCGTGGACGCCAAGCGGACGGCGATGGAGCTCTTCGAAAGGCTGCGCTTCAAAGACGGTGAGAGAATATGGAACAGCTATCCATTCGAACTTTCCGGCGGCATGAACCAACGTGCGGGCATTGCGATCGCCATGCTGATGAACCCTTCTATTATCATGGCGGACGAGCCTACCTCCGCACTCGATGTAGCGGTACAGCGGCAGGTCGTGGATGAGATGATGCATGTTCGGGAAACGTTTGGCACAGCCATTATCATTGTCACACACGATATCGGCGTGGTCTCTGCTATGGCGGACAGTATCCTCGTTCTCCAAAACGGTCATGTGATGGAGTATGGTAGCGCCAAGGATGTTCTGGAAAGTCCGCAGAACGACTATACCAGGAGTTTGCTCAGTGCAGTTCCTCGTTTGAGGAGGGAGAAGGCTTGACATGGAACCGATTCTGAAGATAACAGACCTTTCCAAATCTTTTTCTCGGGCCGGAAAGAGCGAGTTTTTTGCTGTAGATCATGTGAGCTTCGCCGTTATGCCTGGAGAAATTCTCGGTATAGTAGGCGAATCCGGCTCGGGCAAGTCCACGATTGCCAAGCTGATCACCAGACAGAGCGACGCCACATCCGGACGAATCGAACTCGCCGGACAGGATATTACCAGACTGAAAGGCCGGAGCTTGATCCCGGTATACGCAAAAATCCAGATGGTCTTTCAAGCTCCGACCAGTTCCTTTGATCCACGCCGCACACTGGGCGACGGAATCTGTGAGAGTCTGCGGAACAAGGGAGTGCCAAGGGCGGAGCGCGAAGCAAAGGCGCGTGGATTACTTGAGCAGTGCGGTCTGCCCGGTGATTTTCTGGAGAGATATCCGCATCAGGTTTCCGGTGGCCAGTGCCAGCGTGCGGCCATTGCAAGGGCGCTTATGTGCGATCCGCAAGTTCTCGTTTTTGACGAGGCGACCTCCGCTCTGGACGTGACGGTGCAGAAGCAGATCATAGATCTTTTACAACAACTGCAGGAAGAAAAGAAACTCACTTATCTTTTTATTTGCCATAATTTGGCGCTTGTGCAGCAGTTTTGCGATAAGATCATTGTTCTCTATGATGGGAAGATCGTAGAAAGTGGCCTCCCTGACGAGGTTATCCTGCACCCGCAGTCGAAGTACGCCAAGCGGCTGGTGGACGCCATATTCTAATCGTATAAAGATTTTTGAAATTCTATTCCCCGGAGGTTATCTTAAAAGCCAACATGAGACCGCATCTGTTCATACGAGCAGATGCGGTCTCATTCATTGTCTATTGCGGCGCAGGGGGTGATGTTTTCTTACTTCACTTTTACTGGTTGCCCGTTGCCTTTACCCATTTCCATCATCCGCTTTGCCTCTGCGATCTCGGCTTTCATCTCCGCGATGAGCACCTTGAGCTTTTCCTCGCACTCCTCGCGGGTGTGGGCGTAGACATTGCGGGAGTGCTTTTTGCCGTCGGGCCACTTGGGAGAGTAGCGGCCTTCAAACAGATGGTCGTTGAGCTCGGAGACACAGCCGGTGCCGGGTTTGCGCCTGAGTCCCATGTAGGGCTTGAAATCGGTCATACTCGGCTTTTCCGCCGCGGATGGGGCAGTCTCTTGCCCGGTCACCGAAGCGTCCTCCTGCGGCGCTGCTTTGCCGATACCGCGGTCAATATTCGCGGCAGCGGCGCGCTGCATGTCGTCGGTTATGTGGGTGTATATATCCAGCGTTGTCGCCGCCGACACGTGACCCAGCATGGCGGAGAGCGTTTTCACGTCCATGCCGTTTTCCAGTGCCAAGGTCGCGAACGTATGACGAATATCATGAAAGCGAACGTGCTTGCAGCCCGCGTGCTCCAAGATGAGCTGGAGCCTGCGGCGCACCACGCCGGGAGTGATGGGGCAGTCCTCCTTAACCGGCGATGGGAACATCCAGCGGGAGTTCACCGTTTCTTTGTACTCCCGCAGCACCTCCACCACGGCGGGCGGCAGGACAATCTTTCGTATCGAACTTTTCGTTTTGGGAGTACTGAGCTGAAGCTCACCGTGCACGTCGTAGACTTGCTTGTTCACATTCAGCACTCCGGTTTTGAAGTTGAGGTCGTCCCACTGTAAAGCCATAAGCTCGCCGCGGCGCAGCCCGGTAGCCAAGTCCAGAAGGAAAAGCTCATAGTAGCCCTCGGCTTTCGCCTGGATGAGAAACCTTTGCAGCTCCTCCCTTGTGAGCACCTGCATCTCCCGCGCCTTCTTCGGCGGTATCTTGCAGCCGATGGCCGGGTTCACACGGATGAGCCCCTCCTGCACGGCTTTCTCCAGCGCGGAGCGGCAGGTGGCGTGACACATACGCACTGTCCGGTCGGACAGCCCCTCGCCGTACTTTTCGGTGAGACGCTTCCGACCGCCTTTTTTGATTCGCCCGTAAAACTGCTGCAGGTCATTCTGCGTCAGCTTGTTCAGCGGGATGCCGCCAATCTCCGGGATGATGTGCAGACGGATGCGATCTTCATATGTTTTCTGAGTGGTGGGGCGTATCTTTGGCTTGGAGTGATTTTCGTACCAGTATCTTAGCCAGTCCCCGAAGGGCATCTCGGGACGAACCTTTGCGGGCGTCTGCCCGCCGCACTCCTCCTTGAGCTTTTGGAGCTTTTCCAAACACTCTTTCTTAGTTTTGGCGAGGACGTTTTTCGTTTTGGGATAGCCGTTGTCGTCATAGCCGATGACGACGCGTCCCTCCCAGCGCCCGTCCTTGCGCTGCCTTACAGTCCCGTCTCCGGCTTTGCGTTTTCTTGCCACGGTTTCAGCTCCTTACCAAATAGATTTTCCATAAATCCGCCCACGATGCTGCTGGCCTGCTTCTGCATATCCGATGTGACGTGGGTGTAGGTATCCAGCGTGAAGGACGCATTGGTGTGACCCAATATACCGGAGAGCGTTTTCGCGTCCACGCCGCTTGTGAGAGCATGTGTCGCGAACGTATGTCTCATATCATGAAAGCGTATGCTCGGCAGCCCAGCCCGTTGGAGCAGCGTCTTCATGTGGTGATACGCCGTATCGGGATTCACAGGATTTTCCGGTTTGATCGGGTCGGGGAATATCCACTGACTGAGCGCCTCCGCCTTGCGCCGACGCAGAATGTCGACCACGCTCTTCGGCAGGATGATGGTGCGCATGCCCTTATCGGTCTTTGTCTCGCCGAGAGTGTATTCGCCTTTTTTCTTGCTGTGCAGTGTGCGGCACACCTTCAGCGTCCCGGCGTCCTCATCGAAGTCGCCCCATTGCAGACCGCAAATTTCACCGCGGCGCAGACCGGTCATCAGCTCTGTCTGGAAGAAGTCCCGCCAGACCTCGTCCTGCTCTACCACTTCAAGGAAAGCGTCCAGCTCCGCGCGGGTGAGGATGCGCTTCGGCTTGTAGTTGGGCTTCGGCGTTGTTGTACCCTCGGTCGGGTTCTTTGGGATGACATGCGCCTGTACCGCGTCCTTCATTGCGGCGTGGAGCATTGAATGTATGTGGCGGATCATGGCGTCGGAGAGCTGATGGTCAAGCTCCGGATGCTCCCGGATGCGTCCGTCTGCTTTAAGCCTCCGGTACATCCGCTGGATATCCTGCTGAGAGACGAGGGAGACCTGCTTGCCGCCGAGCTGCGGCTTGATGTAGAGGTCTATGTAACGGCGGTAACTCTCAAGCGTGCCGGGGCGCACTGTGCCAGCCTTGTACTCCGTGAGCCAGCGGTCGAGCCATTCGCCGAGCGTCATGCGGCTGTCCTCTGTCAGCTCCACATCGCGGTAGTTTTCGATGTTCTGATGGAGCTTGTCCAGCAGCGCTTTCTGCGTCTTGGCGTAGACGTGACGGAACAGCGGCTCGCCGTTATCCTTGTGACCGATGACGATGCGCCCTTCCCAGCGCCCGTCATCACGCTTGCGTACCATGCCGTCACCTGACGGCCTTCGTTTTGCCATGTGCTTCACTTCCTTTGACTGAGATTTTTTTCAACACAAACAACTACCACACTTTGCGGAAAATAGCTATCGGAAATTTGAAAAGATAATTTTCACATCCGCATATTGAAACCGTGGTACTGTTCGTACTCGTCGTCCTCGTCATCGTCGACGACGTACTTCACAGTGCGGTCGACCTTTCCGCCGCGCTCGAGGATGCGCTGTATCTCCTCCTTGCTGTGATGCAGAGTCTCAAGATGGAAGCGGTCGTTGTCGCCGGTGTTCATCGCGTCCATGATGGAGAGCAGACCGCAGACGGCATCATCGACCGTGGGCAGGAGCTCGCCGTACTCGGTGGCGTCGATGCGGCTTTCAAGATACTCGCAGCCGCCCATGTCGAAGTAGGCTTCCATGCTGCTGCGCAGAAGCGTCTGGTCGAAGAGCTTGCTGTCACGGCAGCGGATATTTTCCGGTGTGGTGTAGGTGATGTATTTCTGGTTCGGCTCCCAGCGCACCTTGTAGCCGAACTGCTCCATGAAGTCTATGAACTCCTTGCGCGTGGCGCAGTTCTCCATGGCCTCCTTGATGGTATAGCATAGCTGCTCCTTCCACACGGGAATATGGAACGGGTCTGCCTTGGTCTCGGTGAAGGACAGACCGTACTCCCGGCAGAGCTGGTTGTTATACTCCTTGGCCTGCTGCATCTCACGCGCGGTCTGATGAAACTTACGCCCGGTCTCAAAGTTTACCGAGTTCATGACGATGTGGTTGTGTATGTGCGCCGTGTTCATGTGCGTGACGACCACGCACTGATAGCCCCTGAAGTATTCTGCGAACTTCAGACCGATCTCATGCGCGGTCTTGAAGTCCAACGGATCGTCAGGGGAGAAGGCCTGGACGATGTGATAGTAACTGCGTCCGTCCGTTTTGCGGAACTGTTTCTTCACCGCTTCGAACTCAGCCTGCGCCGTCTCGGCAACACAGTTGACCCCGGAGATGAGACTGTCCACTGTTTTCTCCCGGTTGGTGACGTAGTCCAGTATGCCGCTCAGACTGCGTGAGACAGCAATGAATTTAACGTTTGCCATATTCCGCGGTACACCTCCATGAAGGGCTCGTAGTTCACCTGTGTGATGCGTCCCTGCCGCGCCATGACCGTGAGCTGGTTCAGGTTGTTGCCCTGATAGCGCAGCTCCCGCAGAATTTCGTCCATGCCTTCAATGACAACGACCTCACGCTCCATGGCGGCGCGGCGCACGAACTCGCTCTCGGACATGTGGGAGGTTTTCGCCTTGCGGCGGATGCGCTCCTTTTCCCACCCTGCAACGCGGGCGCGGATGAATTGATTTTTTGCCATAAACCTTGCCTCCTTTGCTGATGATAGGGGTGTGGGCCTAGCCCGCTTGTCTGCCGAAGTGGGCGGGGAACGGGGCAGATGCCCCGTCCCGTACCACAAAGGCGAAACTTGTCATTCTCGAGGCGAGAATTTTCGGCGCTGCCGCGCGCCTCGAGGGAAAACGCCCTCATACCGCCCGGTTCGGCAGCCATGGCGCGTCGCCTCCCTCCGGGAAAAATATGCTTCGGCAGGTCTGGATATCCTCCGCTATACCGCGGTGCAGCATTTCATCATACAGCATCAGCCGGAACACCGCAGCACCGTAGGCCGCTCGCATCTCATCGCGGCAGCGGCGGGCGAGGGACTTTTGCTCTTCGTTAAGATCGCCGCGATGCTCATCGCAGAGAAAGAGAAGCAGTTCATCTTCGTCGATGGGTTCGCTGTGACTCTTGCTCCACTCCGCTTGTATGTAACGCACTGTGTCGCGTGTGTGCCAGACGGTCGCCATCGGATCATGATCCATGATATGATCTGTAAGGAGTTCTATCATGCGCGGTCACACTCCCTTCGGTGATTTAGTTCCGCCAGATGTTTTTCAACCCGAAGCCGCTCAGTGTCAAGCTCCGCTTGCAGGAGCTGCCGCTCATAGTTGAGTTCCAGCGCTTCTTGTATCGGGCGGATGGTGTAGATGAGACTACCGTTGCGCACACGGCCATCCTTTGTGATGATCGTGCTCGGCTCTGTGCGGATGAGACCCTTTTCCTCAAGACTGGCCACGTATTTCCGCACTGTGTTTTCACTCAGCCGTACCGCCTTGCCGATGGTGCGGTAGCTCGGATGACATTGATAGGTCACGCGATCCTCGCAGCGGAGAAGAAAATTATAGACCGAGATTTCGTATGAGCTGAGACCGAGACTGAAAACCTCGTTGGGCACAAGGTAGTAGTGCTTGACCGGGTCGCGTTTAGGCCAGCGCTGAAACATCAGGCACCACCTCCTGTCTGCTCCTCCACCCATTGACAAAATTTTTCCTTGGGAACTATGATGCGGTTCCCGACACGCAGAGCGGGGAAGCCCCGCTCGTGCATGAGCTCGTATGCACTGGAGATGGACACTCCCAGAACCTGTGCCACTGTGTTCGCGTTGAGGAACAGCGGAAGCTGATCGTAGTTAGTGAATATGGATTCCTGCATTCGATCCCTCCTTTAAATTTTGTTTGTTCAAGAAAATTTTTCTTGCGTTTCGGAGGTCTCTCTGTTAGACTGTTTGCAGATGGAATCTGCGTTTTCCGAAACGTAGCGTGCCGCTGAACTGTTGCAGCAGTTTGGCGGCTTCATTTTTTGCCTTTATCCCTCCTCTCAGTGTTCGTTTGCCATGCGCCATACCCGTTCCTGCCCTGCGGCCTTGCTTGACCAACACAGCGTTTGCATCATCCTTGGTACGCTCAGCGTCGCTTCATTGCGCTACTTTCCCGGTGAGTATCTTCTCTGGCGATGGGTGTTCAGTTTTCAAGGTTCAGTGCGGCGAGTCATAATTTTCTGTTGACAATCGACCACTCCGGTGATAGACTTATCTCAAATTTATTTTGACAGTCTATTTTGGATTTGCATAGTAACATGTATTTCAAGATTTGTCAAGACTTATATTATAAAAATTTTGCGATAGTCTATCTGGAGGGCACTATGTCTTGGTACGCAAAGATATATTTCTCGGGAGACAGAGAAATTTTTCAATACGATTCTATGGGGACGCAAGGTGCTCCATCTGTGCAGCAGGAGCTTCCTTTCTTGGAGAGCCTTCTCTCTTTTCAGGAGCTTGACATTGCAGAGCAGACTCCGCTGCTCAAGGACATTGCCGACTGCTGGAGCAGGTATATTGCGGACGATGACAAGGATGCACTCGTCTCTGCGATGATGAAGCTCGGTGAGCTTGGCGCGAGGCATATTTATTTTCAGCTCCTGTATGTTCGCTTCTATGAGCGGATGTCAAGATTAGCCTTTTCCGAAGACCGGGGCAGCGCAGAGGACGAGCAGATGCTCGCCGAGCTGCGGCGCTTGCCGGAGATACTTCCAGTGTATCAGAAGCAGGTGCAGCGATTCTTTGACTTGGTGCTGGATGTTGACACTGCCGGACGTGAGCCGCAAGTTCGGGCGTCGAAGAACTATTATTACGATATCCCGAATGATCCGGGCTTGTTCAGGTTCCGTCCCATCCCTCTCAGTTTCGAGCCGGTGGAATACCAGAAGTGCTCTCCGGTTCTGTACTCAGGGAGCATTGCGGACATGATAGACTACTCATTGCGGAGCTGCGTCGAGCGCGGCATCACTGTCCGCCGCTGCAAAAACTGCGGACGTTACTTTCCGCAGACAGGCCGCGTGAGCGCGGAGTACTGCGAGCGCCCTGTTCCGTCAGGGCAGACTCGCTGCCGGGAGATCGGCGCGCTGAAGCAGTGGACGATACGCCAGTCGGAGGACCCGGTATTCAAGGCGTATCGCAAGGAGTACAAGCGGCGCTTCGCCTGGATCAAGGCCGGGCGAATCACAGACAAGCAGTTTTACGACTGGAGCGAGCGCGCAAGAGAACAGAAAAAGAAATGTGACCGGGATATCATTTCAGCCGAGGATTTTTACGCTTGGCTGAAGACTTCGGAATAATAAAAAGAGACATGATGTCGACCGAACGTATTCTTCTTCGGATTAACAGACATGCATATCGACCGTCAAAAATACATTTGAAATAAAAGCAAGGAGGTTAACAATTCATGATTTTCATAAGTGGTGTTCATGGCGTCGGTAAGTCCTATTTCTGCCACATGGTAAAAGATGCGACAGGAATTGAATCCTACTCTGCCAGTACACTGATCTCGCAGAAAAAGCTCTCTGGATTTTCTGCAGACAAGCTTATCCCCGATATTGATGACAACCAGAAATATCTACTCCAGGCCGTTAACGAATTAAAAGCCGTCGGGCAAAACTTTATTCTGGATGGCCATTTTTGCTTGTTGAATGCATCTGGTATCATCACGCGAATTCCTTTTGACACATTCACCGCGCTTAGCCCTGACACAATTATCCTGCTTACGGAAAAGCCAGAGATAATTGCAGCGCGTCGTAAAGAGCGCGACGGCATCGACGCTTCCATACATAATATTGAGGACTTTCAACGAGAAGAGTGTGCCTATGCTAAGGAAGTCGCAGCAGTGATCGGGGCTAATCTATATATTTCCAGTGGCGCAGATGATATAGAACGAACCATTGAGTACATTAAATCACTATGAGGAGGATATCTTATGGCAGGCAAATTTGAACGCAAGTTTTTTTCTGACATCAATCTCAACGATCCCTTCTTCGATTCACTCAAAGCGGACTATCCGGGTTCTGCTACCAGCACTGGATTCATAGATTGGTTCCAGCGAAAAGCAGCAGACGGTAAAAAGGCGCTTGTGTTTGAAGATGAGCAAGGAGTTGCAGCTTTTATATGCCTAAAGCCTGAAACGGAATCTATTCAACTCACGAACTGTGAACTTCCTTGTAAGGCACGCTTAAAGATCAGTACGATCAAAATTGATAATCGATATCAGCACCAGAGATTAGGCGAAGGTGCAATCGGGCTTACTTTATGGCATTGGTTGGCTTTTAAAAGAGAAGAAATCTATCTAACGGTCTTTGATAAACATTCTCCGCTGATTTCTTTGCTAGAGAAGTTCGGCTTCTCGCATATCGGTTATAATCAAAACGGAGAGAGAGTTTATTTAAAGAGTCGGAATCATATAGACTTCTCTGACCCGTACAAGGCATTCCCTTTTTTGAGCAATGATATTAATTGTGGAAGGTATCTCATCATTAATGATTTTTACCATGACACAATGTTTCCGTATTCAGAGCTCAAAAACACGTTGCAAGAGCGCGTAGACTTGATGGTAGCCAACGGCCTAACAAAAATATATGTCGGGGCTGCTACAAGTGGCATACCCTCCGTAGGTGATTTGCTGTTTATTTATAGAAAGCACACAGGAGATGGTGCTAAACGATACAAATCTTGTCTCACCTCATATTGCGTTGTCACGAACGTAATTCGAGCCAAAACCGCAGGAAGAGCATCCATTTCATTTGAAGAGCTGCTGCAAAGAATAGGCAATAAATCAGTCTATGATGTTGAAGAGCTAAAGAACAAGTATAACTGTGATCCCAATATGGTTATCATTGAAATGATCTACTATGGATACTTTGGCGCTGGCAACAATGTAAACATGAATTGGTTGTCCAACAACGGCTGTTGGACAACCCCTGGGTTATACCCAACAAGCGTGGTGCTCTCTGGAGCTCAGATAAAAAATATTCTTTCGGAGGGCAATATAAATGTCGACAATGTTATTATCGATTAAACCTCAATATGCCAAAGTGATACTTGAGGGCAAGAAACAATACGAGTTCAGAAAAAGCAAACCCAAAAACGGTGTGAACCGCATCATATTTTATGCGTCGTCACCTCAGAAGCAAGTGGTCGGCGAAGCGGCCATTGATAAGATCTTAGAAGGAACACCTAAAGAAATCTGGGAAATTGCAAAGACAACTGCTGGAATTACAAAAAAATTCTACTTATCCTACTATGCAGGAAAAGACAAAGCGATAGCTTATAAATTGAAAGATGTTGAAATTTATGAGACACCAAAAGCACTATCGGATTACGGCATTCATCAGGCTCCCCAATCCTTTATGTATATAGATTGAATCTGAGCCACGTTGCAAAAGCAGCGTGGCTTTTTTACGAGCACAATCTTTTTAGATATACGGATAAGAGAACTAACGAAGCTACTTATTAGCGCAGAAATAAGTTTTATGATGATACCCGGCTTTCCTATTACGGCGTTTGCCAGATGCATCTGAAGCAAAATGAATTCTGGACGGGACTCTCTGGCCTGTTCATGAATCTTTGGGAAGACTATCGGCAGTACAGCGGAATCTCCAAGCCAAAGCAGAAATTGACCATTAACGACATTATCCCCGATGGAGCCTGCGTTCAAGGAGAATTTACTTTTCCCAGAGTGTATTGCTATTGCCTGCACAATTGCGTATAACGTATAATAAAAGCGCGGATGGATTCCATGAAACCGAAAGGAGTTTTTGATATGGCGAAATCAGCAAATCTGTATGCACGAATTGAGCCGGATCTCAAGGAGCAGGCTGAGAGCATTCTTACTGCGCTTGGCATTCCTGCTTCCAATGCTATTACCATGTTCTATAAGCAGATCATTCTCCAAAATGGACTCCCGTTTGAAGTAAAATTGCCGGAGCATCCTCTGGACATCAGCCGCATGACGACGGCACAGCTGGATGCAGAACTGGAGAAAGGCTATGAGGATGCAAAAGCCGGACGCACGATTCCTATGGAGCAGGCGTTTGCAAATGTCCGTAAGGAACTCGGTGTATGAATTATGCAATCGTTTTGACCTAAACTGCGCAGACTGACCTCTCCACGATTTTCAGATACATTGCAGTGGAGCTGCAGTCTGTGCAGAACGCAAACGCACAGCTTTCCCGCATTGAAAAAGCAATTGCGTCTCTCGACCAAATGCCGGAGCGTTACTATGTATATGACAGGAAAAGTTGGCGTGACCTTTCGGGGCTGCACTCTTTTCTTTTTGCGCAATTTGTTGTACTTTATCGACTTCAGAATAAAAAGAGAAATGACGTTGACCGTTTAATGGTCAGCGTCATGTCTTTCATTGTCTATGGCGGAGTATATGGTGAGGTGATGGCATAGGGATATTGGTATTGTTCCGGAGGGAGAGAACCAATGTGCTTACACCCGCACTCGCTTTTTCATTTAGTTTGCATTCATGCCGAGCGGCTCGTAGGTCAGCAGCTTTTTCTTCCAAAGAGTCTCCGTGTGAATTACATCATCTGGGGTCGCAGTCTTCGGCAGGAGCTGCAAAATAGAAAACTGAAAATATTTATATCTCTGCGGATAGTTACAGAGCAATTCTTTCATAAGCTTGTTGTCGCCGTGCAGAGAGTCAACGTAGTGAGTCCATCTTCCCAACAGACCGTCTTTCCCGTATGCGGAGCCGACATATTGACGTCCATTCTCTCTATCGACGATGAGATAGATTGCATTGACAGACGATAGTGCTGTATGCCACGATTCGTATGCCGTAGGATCCTTCACAATTTCCTTAAGCTCATCATAAGTGAGGATGAAATTTTCATACCCCGAAAAGGCACGCTTATCTTGAATGGCGACGATCGGCTTTTCATTTGTCGCTTTCTGCGCCCACGCAAGTGCACCCTTGCCCCATTCGATCAGTAGCCGCCCTTCGTATTCTTTCAGCAAGTCGATTTGTTCCAATTCATAAAACATTTTCTGACCTTGGAACCAATCCTCCAGTGGAAAGCCGTCCGGTTTTACATCCTGCGTATCGCGGACACTGCCGTTCACTTTATAACAAGCGAAGAATTTTGCTGTCGTACTTTTATCGCTGATGAAAACACACCAGTAGTCATAGCCGTTGCTGAAAGTATCACTTTGCACACGCGTGTACTCTGTGACCATTCCTTTTTCATAGCACTTCCGGAAATCTTTATCAGCCAAGGAATGTCGAATTAACTTTACTCGTGTTGGATCGAGCCCAACTTTTATCAGCGCATCTGAAAAATTTAGAATTGCCATTGACAGTCCTCCTTATATTTTGGACACTGCTTGAGTCTACACCAACGTACTAACTGGACAGTCACTAAGCTACATCCACGACAGAGAAGAATGTTCCACGCCCAATGTGATGCGGATGTGTTAGTTATCAAAAAGTTGAATCTCATTGTATAACTCTATCGCATCTATCGCAGATATGCCCGATACCCAAGCCTGTGCAGTCATTTTAACGCAGGATGTGTGTGATAGCAATCTATTTTGTCGAGAACGCAGACTATATCATTTGTGGAGGAGTATCTGCTGAACTGATGATGAAACACGCATTGTTCCGATAATCTGTATGATATTATTCCGATGATGTTGTTATTGTTCCGGAAAGGTGGTATACTTCTTTTAGAAGACTGGAGGGATACTCATGTTCATGACTACAAAGCAGGCCGCAGAAAAATGGGGGTTGTCCGATCGTCGCGTCCGTATTCTCTGCACCGATGGTAAGATTCCTGGCGCGTTTCAGGAGGGACGTGGTTGGAAAATCCCAGCGGATGCTGTGAAACCCACTGATGGGCGATTCAAGTCAACTGAGAGCTTGTTAAATATGATAGACCAGAAGAAGGCCGAGCTGGACACTTGTCGCCCGCTGACCGAGGGCGAGGTTGCACGGTTGATAGAAGAGTTCACTGTGGAATACACTTTTAACTCCAACGCTATTGAGGGTAACACATTGACTCTTCGTGAGACTAATATGGTGTTGCAGGGACTGACCATCAACCAGAAGCCTTTGAAAGATCACATGGAGGCTATCGGACATAAGGAGGCCTTTGACTTCGTTCGGGAGCTAGTTCAGAAGCAAGAGCCTATATCTGAGAGGGTGATCCAGCAAATTCATTACCTTGTGTTGGCAGATAAGAAAGACGACCGGGGTGTCTACCGGCGTGTTCCTGTCCGTATAATGGGGGCACAGCATGAACCAGTGCAACCATATCTGATTCAACCGCGCATGGAGCAGTTGATAATGAGCTATACCGAAAGTACTGAGCACATCGTAACGAAACTTGCCCGCTTTCACATTGAGTTTGAGAGGATTCACCCATTTATCGATGGCAATGGCCGCACAGGACGTCTACTGGTTAATCTGGAACTGATGAAGGCCGGCTTACCGCCTATCGATATTAAGTTTACCGACCGCCTTGCTTACTATGATGCTTTTGATTCGTACCACATGAAGCGCGAACCCTCCGCGATGGAAAAGCTGTTTGCTGGATATATCAACGAACGGCTGGACATGTACCTGTCCATACTGCGGGAAGAATAATTTGTTTTCAGAGAGAAGTAGCTTTTTTATATTTGAGATAAGGTAAGATAACTCTGCTCTGATGCTGGTCTGCGCTCGACTTCGCCATGTGGCGGGCACCCAGTGGGGCTGCAAAAAATACATGAACATGAAGCATCTGGAGGCGGTCATGGATGACGCCTCTATTGCCGGCTGACTTCACTCAGCCGGAGCCTGCAAACAATTTTGCGCATAATTCTTGACAGTACCGTTCGCTTCGCAGATGAAGTGCAAGCCATCCGGGGTCAGGATCTTGCCCTCGTCTCGTTGCTGGCACAGCCGCAGGTACTCGTTATACTGTTTCTTCGTTATTGTTGGCATACATACTCACCCCAAGCATTGTTTGGTAATGCGAGGATAATTCAGTCTTATTACGCAGAAACGTTGTTGAGCTAAACGCAGGTTTGGTTAGGAATTCTTCGTAAGAACAGACTTCAAGAACCGAACAACATACCCACGCTGAAGAAGGTCATGGTACTTTTGGTTATAATAGTTACGCAAGCAACTATAACAGGATGTATCCATGCTCTCGCCACCACACGTGCATCCCAGCATCTGTGTTAATGAGGCTTCAAAAACAGCTTTTAGGATCTCCGGATCAGCCATTCGCCGAACATGCCCCGCTCCGCCAGGAGTTTTGTCGTAGAAGACAAATCCAAAGTTCGGCTGTTTTGTTTCCTCGTTGAAGAACCATTTCAGGCAGCCGGACAGATCATCCCGCTCCACACACAGCGCTCGGCTTGCGCCTTCCAACAGTCCATACAGGATTGAAAGAGCTTCTTCCCCAGAAGTGATTTCCGGCTGCATGAACCGCATCGTTAAAATATCGGTTCTGAAGCGATACCCCAGTGCCATGTTGGAGAGAATTTCATTGCTACACTGCTGCCCGCCAGGTCGTTGATGCTTTTTCTTCATGTGGTTAGTAAAACGTTTTTCATCAACGACCGTGTATCCGCAAGCCTCGCAGATGTAGAACCTACTGCGATTCAGAACAGCCATCTCTTCCAATTTGCCTGTTCTGACAAACACGGTGGCATTTCCCACGCGGTACTCTTCTTCGCCTTCCGTTGTGTCAGCTCCAATGTAGGACACTTCGCCGCGATAGGTGCGTACGGGCTTGCGCAAACCCGGTCGACGAATAGTATCTTCCGCTTCAAACCCGAATTCGGGGATCAGATAAATGCCGCCCTTGTTCTGACTGAGTTGGTTTCCGCAATTTCCACAGATGCTTGGGATGGCGTCCTCATCGTTGACGTACAACCTGTTGTTCAAATCCTGGCAGACGTCACAGACGCAGTAGCGATACATCTTCCAGCTTCGATCTGGCCGCTTTTTGATGTATCGGCTGGTGATCAACTTCCCATTAGCGACTATCTGAGAGCCAGGTGCGTATTCCGAAATGGCCATAGAAAGGTCACGCTGGAGTTGAAGACCAGATTTAAGAACATTTTTTCTGTCAACAACTGTCATTTCAACAGTATCAACAGGGAAACCATATTTGGGGAAGATATTACTGCGGGTCAGATAGGTCAGAATTCTTTCTCGCTGATAAACTCTGATGCGCTGATTGAGAGCATCGACACCCCATCGCGCTTCAGAATATGCTCTGGCTGCCGCTTCTTTTAATTCATCAATGTCTTGCCGGTAGACTTCTTCGGCCAACACGAGTAGTCCTTCATCACCCAACAACCGGTCAATCCATTCAAATGAATCAACGCCAAATGTGCGCGACAACTCTGGCGGTAGGAAGCCTTTTAGAAACGCTTTCAAATCTTCCGGCTTTTCACGCAGGTATTCGGCAAACGCAGTGATGCCATTATTTTCTGCTTTTTCGCCCATAAACTTATCGACACTGGAGAAAAGCTCCGGATGGGTTTTCCAGAACATTCCGAATGCAGAAGCGAATAGATGCCGGATTGCAATTTTCTCATTTCTGACATCAAATACAGGCGGATCAATACGGCCCCGGATCATACGTACAGGGTCACGGAAAAAAGTGAAATCGTGGCTGCTTTTGTTGCAGAAGGTCAGTGCAAAGGCCGCTGAATACAGAGACCGGCCAGCACGACCTGCTCTCTGAGCATAATTTGCAGGAGAGGGCGGCACATTACGCATGAAGACTGTTTCAAGGCTGCCAACATCAACGCCCATTTCAAAGGTTGTGGAGCAACTTAGTACATCAATCTCTTTCCGCTTAAACATATTCTGATACTCATAAGCGGTCTCTTTTGAAAGTTGAGCAGTATGCTCAACTACACGGAGCGGGCGAATCTCAAGTTGCTGGTAAAGATTGTAGTAATGATTATCCTTGAAAACAGACTCAATGTCCAGTTGCTCCAGGGTCCCATCGCATTCATATCCCGGGCAAACACCATCAATATTATGCTGCGTAACGCGTCGGCATTTCCTGCAAACATAAAGAGGCTTTGAGCGTTGAATCCGAATCTGATCAGCCCGTACGCGATATTTCCCGTTTCGCGGAATCATCAATCCTTCTGCTGCGGCGAAGAACTTCTTCCACAAAGCTTCGAGGAGACGCACAAGCTCTGGCTCATCCAATTCGAAGCCTTTCTTCTTCAATAGCCGAGAAATGTAATCCATACGTTTATTACTGAATCCGGCTTTTGACGGCATGAAGGAAAGTGTAAAGCTCTTCGGATCAGCATCAGAGAGTGAGTACTCGTGCTCCACGCCGTTTGGCGCGAAAAAGCTCCTCTCTTCGGTGTTCATGACTTCGGGATAATCTATAGCACCCTCACTCATTATCCATTCCTGGAACAGAGCGCAGATTTCGTGCATTTCTTCTCTGGTGATACCGTATTTCTTTAGCCCGACAATATGGTCGTCAGGGATGTCAAAAGAAATTAGGCCAAGCCGATATAGAGATGTTTGGCCATTGCTATCCACCAGTTCATGCAACGCAGCTTTCCAGGCTTCTTTACGCACAGATTTTCCTTTTGCCATGGAGTAGTTTTCAAACTGGGCAATCAGGTCCTCGACAAACTCCTCCAGAGGCTTACCAGCTCCGGCGTATTCACGTTTTTTCAGTGTTTCTACAACAAGTCGTTTATAGACAATCCCTGTATACGTTTGATCGAGATATGTTGAGTAGAATGCAGCGGCCTGTCGGCTGTCCGAAAAAGCTATGAACTGTTTTGCGCCGACGTCTTTCTTTGTGATTTCTGGCTCCTCGTCGTCAAATCCGAAATCATCCGCGGTCGTCTCAGGTGCTTTCCGCTCGACTGTATAGGAAGGCAGTTCTTCAAATAGAGATGTTCCCACGACACTTGTAACAGCTTCTTGCCCGACAAAGAAGGAACGCAAAATGCTCGACGAGGTATTTTCGCATTTAGGGCACTTTGTTAGGGCGTGACGACCTTCTTTAAGCTTTATTCGCTGGACAGGGACAGTCGAAACCTGAGTATGCTCACAGCCTCGCTTGGCGCCGACCCTAGTTAGCTTTCCGCAGACAGGGCATAATTCGAACGCGTCAACAGTTTCCCCTGCCTCATCAAGAGTATGCTCGTCATCGCTGTCACTAATGGAATTGGAGAGCAGGTAAACACAGCGAGGCTCTTCTTCCGGAACAAAAGAGGCCTGCTCAAGAACACCCTCGGAAGATTCCCGGCCTAGAAGAAAGATTGAATGGCAACTGTTGCATGTAGCTGCTTCAAACACCTTATATTCCTGGCCGTTTTCATGATAGACTTTTCGTGCTTCTAGGAACAGCCTCTTACAAGGTGCCAAAGTTAAATAAACGCTGTCCGCTGCTCTGAGGAACAGATGATACCTTGCATCAAAGAGTTTCGCGCCGTCATGAACTGCGCGGGTGGCAACCGTGACAAAAGCCGTGAGCTCATTCTCTTCGATCCCCATTTCCCTGACAAGTTCACGCAGTGTTTTGGGTGCCTGCAGAACTTTTCTTAAGCGCCAATAAAACGGGTCCCGATATATTACTTGGTATAGGGCCTCCATCTCCTCGTCAGGAAGACTGGGGTCGAAATCATGAATCTTAGCCAGGATATCGGATGAATCTTTATCCCCCTCAATCATGGCAGCAATTTCCTTATAGAAATATGCAGGAGGTTCTTTTGAAACTGGTGGGGGAGTAAGTTTAACCCTCCTTGCCCTAATTACATCGTCTGCAGTAAAGCGACTATTGCAAAGATTTTCCGCGAAGGCCGCAACAGCATCGTTATCATCTTCTCCGCCCAAAGTAGCACTAGTTAAAATATATTGTATATTTTTTCGCTGCAGCCGCGTGTTTAACCTTCGGAGCAACATTGCTACTTCAATACCTGTTGACCCGCGGTAAACGTGAGCTTCGTCAAGAACGATGTATTTCCACTTATCAGCATAGGCTTCTGAAAAGAAAACACTATCATCCGGTCTGACCATCAGATACTCAAGCATAGCGTAGTTTGTAATCAGAATATTGGGAGGATATGCTTTCATTTGCTCACGGCTGATTAACTCGTTTTTGAGGGGAAGGTTGCCATTGTTCAACTGCTTATAATTAACAAGAGCAGCATCATATTGTTCTGCAGTTTGCCCAGTATAGCAGCCAAACGTTATTTCCGGGAAATTGGCAAGGAGTTCCCGAAGCCGCTCAACCTGATCATTAGCCAGAGCGTTCATCGGATAAATAAGCATTGCGCGGACACCGCACCCAAGTGTCCCGGCATTTGCCTCTTCAACAAGGTGCTTCGTTATTGGAAATAGAAAGCTCTCAGTTTTACCGGAGCCAGTACCAGTGGAAACAACAGCATTGCGGCCAGAAGAAATCTGGAAAAGAGCGTCAACCTGATGTTTGTATAGAGGGCGGTCTAGATGGAATCCCAGTCGATCATAATTAGCGGGCAGACTCCCAGCATTCATCATCTCACGAACCGTTTTCCCAGATTCGAAAGCCTCTGTTACCTCAAGATATGGCCCAGATGAAAAAGGCATTTCTTTCAGCCGTGCAGAGAACTGTTGCTGATAAACCGGATCGTTCAATGAGAAAATACTAGATAGATACCGCGAGTATTCCAAGGCTATTTCTTTTGATGCTCTAACCGGCGAGAATGACATCACTTATCCCTCATTTCTCTGTCAATCAGGTGAATCCGCTTCAATGCGTTCTTCCACTGATCCGTAAAACATATAATCGCTATCAAAAAGGACTTTATACCGACGATAGCGGACGCTTGGCCGTAAGCCTGGTTCTTCTTCGCGGACTATTATCTTTTTTTCGTTGTCAGATAAGAACTCGACAAAAGTCTCGTCATAATCATCCCAGAAGTAAAGATCAAAATATCGGAGATCTTTTGAATTCTCAAACACGACTTTGACCAGAAGTTCTTCGCCTTCTTGGGTTTTCATGTGCCCCTCATATGTTTGGGGCTCAAGGTACTCAAGGTTCGTAATCCATAACGTATGAGCAAAGCGGGTGTGGATCAGAGAGTGCGTTTTCGGCCTGTAGCTAAGCATTCTGATGTGATTACCGGACAAATCATTGTGGTTTATCAAATGCTTTTTGAAACTGTGAATTGGCAGGTATGAGACCTCATCGAAGAAATCGTCGTCATCTTCTTCAGTTTCATAATAATCGACCTGATAATCACCATTACGCAAACGGGTTGCTAATTTGAACTCCCCATCGGAAATATGGCCCTTATCAACTATTTTAACTCCCGTCTGGAGATGTGTTATATCAACGTAATAATCGCTACGGCCTATAAATTCACCTGAGCACGTTAACTCCCCACTCACGTAATCTGCTGACAAATCACAGCTAATTACAAAGCTTCTGGCAAAAACTTTTGCAAATTCGTAAAGGCTTGAACCCAATCGCATGGAAATACTATGAGCGATTTTATCCCTTGTTATCCATGAGTGAAATCTGGTCAGATCCAGGACAAACACGCCGTCGCTCCGCTTGTCACATACCACCACGTGCTGCTCGGACTGATCATCGCTATCATCGTAATCGTCATCCATACTGAATTCGAGACGATCATTAGGAGAATGGAAAAACAGCTTCCGCAAAGCTTTGAAGTCTGAATGCCAAATGTCCCCCATGGGTTCCGTTTTCCATTCTATCTCATCAGCGCCCCACAGGAACATTGGGACTTCAAAGTCAACCGTTATAGAGTTGTTGATTTGGATTGGTATGGTGCGAAGTTCCTGCGAAAGCAAGAATTGGAAACCATTTTCCCCATGAAGGCGCTCAGCATCTGGATTAGTGCATGCAACACGGATACTCTCAGGGAATACAAGAGTACCTCGCTCCTCAAACACATATGGAGCCCCATCAAACTTCGTTTTGAGGCCATGTACGTACACAAACGAGTATTCTCTTGCATAGGTATTTCCGGGCACGTCAAGTATAACCCGGTTTACAACACCCTCTGTGCACTCCGGAAACTGTGTGAGGGGGATTAGAAAGGCTCGAATGCCTTTGGCGTCGCCCGCTTCGAATTCATCATTTTCGCATTCACTCAAGCGATATCTTCTTCCGTTGATATCGAGTATGGTTCCCGAGGATTTCTCTCTTGAAAGTGTCAGCAGAAGATCGGGAATCCGGTTGTAAACCGGAACATCCTTGCCGTTCGCATCATGGTGAATAGCCTCACTAACAATGCCACGTTTCGCTAAGCCGTCGATATATCGTTCTCCCGCCACTAAACTTTTACCATCTGAGAAAATGAGAATGTCGCCTTCCACAAATTCCAAGTCCCATCTTGTGAGCCTTCCGAGCCGAACCATATCCAGAAGAGCCGGCGATTTCACGATAAAATCATTGCGCGTATATACACACATGGGAATCTTGAAAATACGGGCAGCGTAGTCTCCCTCCATATCAAACATTCGTGCATTAGATTGGGGGAGCGCAGGGAAACTACGTGCAACGACACCATCATTACGCAAGGTGCAGTTGATTTCAGAAAAGAGCAGGTCCGAAGGGATGGGAAGTCGAACTTCTTCTGTCTTAAAGCCGGTTAGGACAGGATATGTGCTTGCCGGGGTATCGAACTTTTTCCCGGCTACAGCGACATTCCAGCTTAGATTCTCGGACTGATCTTGGCGGACGATTTGTGGCGGAAGCACAAGCGTAAAACTTGTATTCTTAATGTCGGCGAAGAGATACGGGGAGGAGAAATGCTTCTTACCGCGATTGCGGATCACTCCACTCTTGTAAAGCTTATACTCACTATTGAACGATGGAGATTCCTTCAACCATTCCTTAAAGAGTATTGTCAAGCGACTAACGGGCTTTTGCGGAACAGAATCCTTCCAGAATGCTTTATCCATTAATCGGAGGATTCTCCGAAGCCGCATGCTGCTGTGTGTCGGATTGGCAGTGATCGCTTGCAATGTATGCTGACGCAGTTTGTATGCTCTTGAGCCGCGGCCAGTGAACTGACCGGTGAAAGCTTCGCTTTCTTCTTCTGACATTTCTGCCCTGAGTTGAATCGTTTCCATCAGGGCTTGCATCTGGTATTTATCATTACGATTTATATCGCGCTCAAGGTCCTTAGCATAATACTGGAATAGCAACTCAAATAAGCCCTTAGAATAATAGTCTGTAACAAAAGAATGGAACAGTATGGTTTGAACTTTCTCAGACTCGTCCAGAATATATTTATTATGTTTTTTTAGTGTCTGTATGAATGATTCTCCCAGAAACCGCTGGTATGCCTGGGAGTTTTCCATCTTGAGTTCTTGCTTTAGTGCGTTACCCCAATAATTTCCATTATAGCAGCGGATTCCAATCTGTACCATCGCCACAGCAAGAATTGGAGCATCTCCTAACGCTGAAGAACTAGCAGTAACATTACGAAGTTGTACACGGACGTATTCTAGCAGTTCGGCATATTCTTCTTGAGAAACTTGGATATCCCCAATATAAAACTTCTTATCGAACAGGGCATAAATACGTTTTCTTAGCTTAGAGTAAACGCGTTGAGATTGCTTTTTGGGACGATACATCACCGGATTAGAAGCAGCTTGTTCATGACCAGTTTTTGTACTGCCTCCAGTTTGTTTGTGGCTGACTTGCTTTGACTCCGTTTTCTTGGCTTGAATTTTAGCAACCTTTTCTTTCATATCGCGTAAAAACTGGTTATACTTTTCAATATTTGTTTTTAGTGAGATATAAACCCGCGTCTTTGAGCAGGAGTATTCGGCTGCTATATCCTCAACAGAAAAGCCAGAGAAGTACATCCAGAGCCACGTACGCCCTAGTCCATCCTCCATCGACTCAATATATCGTTTTTTATAAGAATCCAAGTCGGCCCACTGAATTTTTTTCTTTTCATTGTCTGACATAGATTTCTCATCTCCCACTCTTTGCTTTCACGTTACTACGCCGCCCCATGGAGCCGTTATAGTTGGCACCCTCAAAAAGCACCCCTGACGTGTTAATCATTAACGTCAACTCCAGTAAGGCAAAAAGCAAGGTCGACATAGCTTGTCTAAATCGCCACAACCGACCTAACAGTATGCGCCAAATTATGTATTATTTTATCACAGCAGTGTGCTCATTACAACTGCTGCAGTTTTGTCCTGACTTGATTATAACATCTTGGGTGTCACAAAAAAATGACTTGCTCAGATAAGCTGTAAAGCAGATAGCCGGCACACGGGAGCCCTATAATACCTTTATGCGCAATTTAGCCACCCTTGGACACCTTTTGTCTGAGGGGTGGCTATTTTTTCTTTATTTCTTTTCATCCCAGGACTTGATAATGGGCAGCCCTGCAGCTCGCCGATTCTGGTTGACTTCCTTCAGGTGCTTTGCGGGGTCACCGAGCTGCTGCGCTACGTCTGAGTCCCAAACGATATACTCCCAGCTCCGGGCAGCATATCCACCGTAACCATTGTCTTTGTATACAACTTCGCCGTGCTGGGCTCCTTGCTCTGTTAAGGCCCAGTTCCCCGGGCTACCTTGTAGGTATCCGATCTCCGCCAGTTTCTTGTTTACGTCTTTGCTGTCCAGCCCGACCATCTCACCGAGCTTCTTTGCTGTCTTTCTCATTGCAGTTTCCTCCTAGATAATTATGCCCGAGCAGTTATACTTGCTCCGCGGGCAGCTGTACGCTTGTCAGCACCTCGAACCGCCCTGCTCTGTGATACGAATTTCAACGAGCAGATCCCCGAATCCGATGTAGAGCGATTGATGCTCCCCGTCGTACCGGAGAGACAGGCGTTTAAGAAAGTCCATGGTGTTTTCCTCCTTCAGTCTTGACTGTGAATAATTACAGTGTTATTATCGCACTGAAAAAGAGAGAAATCCACCTTATTTCTGGTGGTTTTTCATCGGTCGATCTTAACTTTGAGAATTATTTTTCCTTTTTTTGAGGAGGCTGATCATATGGCGTATAAGACCTATCTAGATGAGGATCTGTCAAAGTTTGGTAATAGGCTTCTAGATATGATGATTGGAACCAAATTTGACACCGCGCCGAAGCTTGCAACTGAGCTATATCGGCGGCACCTTGTCAGTGTAAAACAAAAGAGCACAACGGTGTTTGCTGGCCCTGAGGATATTGAGAAATATGCGATCGGGAGTATCAAGAAAAAAATAGAGGCGCATATTAATGCGGATACTCCTGATAAGCTTCAGGGCGAATTTGTACGCGCATACTGTGAACTATTTCAGTGCTCAGCTGATTACTTGTTCTGTCGCACTGATATTAAGTCTCCTGATATGACAGTACGTGCTATCTGTGAAAAAACCGGTCTCTCTGAAGATGCGGTTCATGTGCTCATAAGCAACAGTCCAGATGATGCTCCCTTTGGAGATTGGCGTTCATTTTTGCTTGAACCCGGGCCGTTTCTTTCCACCGATCATGACTGGGTCTCAATGTGCTCTGAGATGACAGACTACGCAGTCAAGCAAGGCCGTCTTGAAGGGAAAAAATGGGCCTTAGAAACCCTTGAGCTAGAATCCACAGAGAAAGCATTGCAGGAAGTAGAGATAAAAACCTTAGAAAAAACAACTTCCCGCCACTATGATGCCGTTTATGGCCTTCTGGCTAAAATATCGCGCGACATCTCTCTTATCTTTGAAAACCAGACGGAGGCCATTCTTCAACTGGAGGCGCTGAAAGAACGTGCCATGGAGAAGGAAAAGAAGTATTTTCGTGATTACCTTGCATATCAGGCAGACAAAGCAAACAAAGAGAAACCGTTTCAATTTAGAGAGCACGATCTGTAACTACAGAGCACGGTTAGCAGCAGGCACCCCTATGACATCCCCTTGACACCCCCATGACGCCCCTTGACACCACTAAGCGCAATTTAGCCACCCTTGGACACCTTTTGTCTGAGGGGTGGCTATTTGTATCAAAAGTGGAGTCTTTATTTCGCAAATGGTATCATCAGGTGTGGGCTGCAACAGTTCCACCATCATCTCACGGATATGCTTGGGAGTACGGAATTGACCATTTTGTCCGGCAGATGCCAATTTGCCCAACATATACTCATACAGGTCTCCTTGCATATCCAGTTCTGCAATATCATGTTCGTAAAGGTCATCCGAACCAGTAATAATTTTCTGAAGGAGCTGCGGCGTAGGGATAAGGAACATCGCATTGTTCATGTACCGGGCAAATGCAGTGGTGTTCTCGTCAGCCATTCCGGACTCATCTTCAATTTCAATCAACTCTCCCTTCTCATTAAAATCGGGGAGGCGACCGTATTTCATGCTCTTGATGGCTGGGAACACATGCTGAGACATCACTTCAAAGATCCGGCGGGGATCATCATCTTTGAACTTACTCCAGCGCATAGATTGTCCTGCTTCAGATTGAGGGAAAATCTTGGGCATCTGTTCACCAGTCATATTCTCAAATTCTTCGTTTTCCAATTCCTTTTCATCCAGAGAACGGATAAACATGAGGTAAGTAAGCTGTTCGATGACGGTCAGAGGGTTGGCAATTCCGCCTGCCCAAATATCCGTCCAGATTTTATCAACTTTATTTTTAATTGCACCTGTTATCATCTCAAATGGCCTCCATCATTAAGCGCTGCTGCATCTTTTTCGTTTCTAATAACAATACTTTACAACAATTATCGGAAGTTGGCAGAGAAAATCAATCTGGATCCTCCGCAAAAAAGTCGCTGTCAATTCTTTTAATTTCGTATGTAGCTTCCGTGGACACACCTAAATCATATTCAATCATCAATTTTGCCAGCGTGGTGCCATCAACAAGCACGACCTTTGTGGTGTGTTGCTTCTCTGCATATTGGCGTGCTTCTTTCGTGAACTTGGCCGTCGTAATGAACAATCCTTTGGAAGCACCTTGTCCGGCCAGCGCACCAACGAATTTCTGGATCTCAGGTCTGCCAACGGTATTATCACAGTCCCAACGCTTTGCCTGAATATAAATCAGGCTGAAGCCCAGTTTATCTTCACGTATGATACCATCAATTCCTTCGTCACCTGTCTGACCGATGACTGTACCCGCATTTTCTATCGAGCCGCCATACCCCATTCGAGTCAATAGCTTGACGACCAGATGTTCAAAGAAGGCGGGTGGCTGCTTCATTATTTCACTCAAGAGATCATCGGCCAAGGTGGTGTTGATTTGCTGAAAGGCTTCATCCAAAATATCCTGCGGTGTTTTGCCGGATACTTTTTCCACAGGAGCCGGAGTGCCGGAATCTTCACCGTCGGTAGAAATAAATTTACGAAACGACTCAAAGCGCTGAAGATAGAGATTGTCAATTTTGTGTGGGTTCTCATTGAGGACTTGTTTACCAGCCGGCGTAATCACATAAATACCCCGTGACGGACTTTGCACAAGGCCTGCCTTTTTCAGATATGTCCTTGTCCAGCCAATACGGTTATCAAAAAGCGGTTGCTTCCCGCTTGGCAGCATTTCAGCCCGTTCCTTTTTGGACACCGAAAAAACACCAGCAACCGTATCTTTTACTTCTTTTGATCTGTGCAGTTGGCCATCTGCCAAGCAATCAAGGAAGGCACGGTACATTTCATCATATTTGGGAATTGGCAT